>Ga0182027_10001065_pt1 | contig 46141 bp, 38 predicted proteins | sample 712E1DmetaG_FD_121300 | JGI IMG/M metagenome (GOLD analysis project Ga0182027, IMG submission 121300) | Permafrost microbial communities from Stordalen Mire, Sweden - 712E1D metaG (Illumina Assembly) | ecosystem: Environmental > Terrestrial > Soil > Wetlands > Permafrost | place: Sweden...
TCAGCAGCAACATGGCTGCTCTGCCGGCGAGGCTGATGCAGGCGACTGTGCGGAATTGGCCGAGCGCCTGCATGGCATAGGTTCCGGTGACGCTGAGCCCCATCAGGGCCGATCCCAGGACGATGGGCGGAAGAATGTGCGCGGCGCTTTGCGCGACGGCGGCTCCGGCCCAGATGCGGATAAGGCGATCGCCAACGAGTAGCAGAATTCCCGCGCCGCAAGCCACCAGGATCAGATTGCAGGCGACCGCCCTGAGCAGAGTTTGCTTCAGCTTTTCGCTGGAGATGGTGCTGGCGCGTCCGGAGAGATAGGGAAAGAGAAAATTGAGACCAGATGCGGTAAGGCCGTAAATCGGATGTGCAAACTGCACGCACAACGAGTACGGAGTGACTGCCAACGCGCCGAGCGAAATGCCGAGAAGGATTCTGTCGAACTGGGCGAAGACGACGCCTCCCAGCGCCTGCAGCCAGACAAATACACCCTGGCCAAATAAGATGCGCGTTTCGCCGGGATAGAAACTGGGCCAGAACGAGTCGCTCCCGAGAAATTTGCGAAGCTGAAGAAATTGCATCCATGTGCCGAGAGCCAGAAAAACGGCGGTCGCCACGAGGACACTGATGATTCCGCAGCCCAACAGAGCAAGCACCGCGGCAGACGCGAGCGTGAGGAGCCGGGTTGCCGTGCTGATGCGCACGGTTCCGCGATAGTGCTCAAAGGCGCGCTGCACGCCGACGGCCACGCTCTCGATGGCCCGCACAAGGATGGCGACACTGGCGATGCGAAGCGCAATCAGGCATTCCGTGGGCGGCGTAGGCTGGGAGACGCCGACGTGGCGAGCTGCATAAGGAGCGGCGATCCACACGCCGATGGCGAGCATGGATCCCAGCACGAGGTTCATTCCCAACATGCTGCGGACCGTGTGGGGCATTAAGCCGAAATCGCCGGTTCCGCGCAAGTAGGCGACGCGTTGAATGCAGGCATCGCAGAAGCCGGAAGCAATGATTCCGCCTGCGCTGATGACAGCCGTGGCGATCATCCACAAGCCATACTCCGCCGAGCCGAGCCGGTGCAGAACGATGGGCGCGACCAGCAGCATTCCAACGGGGTAGGAAACATAGTCAAGGACGCCATAGCCGGCATTGGTGAGGTGTTTTCTCATGCAGCACCTCGCTGCAGCCGCAAGATGGAGCGAACGCGATGGCGCAAGACCGGAAGCACTTCCTCGGCGAGTTCCTTGCGCGGATCTCCTTGAGCCATCTCTGACCAGTAATGACGCAGCAGGATGAGTGACGCCGCGCTTGCGAAGGCGAGCAAAGTAAGCAGCAGCGACAGCGACAGGCGCGGCGGAAACGACTTCTTCTCCGGGATTCCCGGGGGATCGATGACGTTGACAGCGGGAACGTCTTTGGCCTCTTCGATGCGCGCCGTTTCGTACTGTTGCGTGAGAAGCTGGAATACCGCCTCCTGCACCTGAACGCTGCGATAGAGATCGGCGTACGGAACCGCAAGCCTGGGAAGCTGGCGCAACGGAGGGTAGAGCGCCGCCTTATCGCCGATCGAATCGGAGTTCGTCGCGGGATCGTGCGCGTCTGCCGCGGGGAGAGGAGCGGACGAGCCGGTCATTTTGGCGAGTTGGCCTTGCAAGCTGGAAATGCGAGCGTCCGACTCGCGCACTCGCACATTGCCATCGCCATAAATCTGGCGTAGCGACTGCAGGCTGGATTGCTCGACCATGAGTTGCGCCTGCACCCGCGCGCCCGCGTCGACCATGGCGCGGGTCTGTTCCTTGATGTCGATGGCGCTGGTGTTGCTCGAGAACTGGCTGAGGTTCATCTCCGCGTCTTCGAGGCTCGCCTTGACCTGGTGCAGGCGCTCCTCAATGAAGACGCGCTCGCGATGTGCGGCGGAGGTACTGGTGCGCGTGACGAGCAGATTCAGCTCGTCGAGGTAGGCTTGCGCCAGATCGCGCGCGCGCTCGCGATCGGTGTCCTCGACCTCGATGGTGATGACGCCGCTCTTCTTGTTTTCTGTAATCTTTGTAAGATGCGCGAGATGTTTGGCGGCATCGACGCGATAGCGCTTGTAATAAACGTGCTGCAGATTGAACCGGTCAATCAGGTGATCGCTCACGGTTCCGCTGCGCAGCAGATCAACGAACAGCTCGGCGGAGGAGTGCCCGCCGGGCAGGCCGCCGACAAGGCTGCTCAAGGCTCCGAGATTCCCCAGATGCCCGGAGAGAGCGGCGAGCATTAGCGCGCTGGAACTCTGTTGATCGGGCGGCATGATGCTGGTGACGGCCGTGTACTGTTTGGGAATGGCAAAAGCGATACCGAGACTGACCACCAGAGAGATTGCCGTGACTCGCATCAGCATGCGGCGATGCTTCCACAGCAAGCCGGCGTGAACCACCCAACGCGGCTCAGCGGCAAGGGCGATCGGCTCATCTCTCTCCACGGTCGCGAAGGAGGCATTCGGCGTCATTTCGCTATCCTCCTAGAGCGTCGTTGCGGCTACGCCGGCGGTGATGGCCATAGAGCTGGCGAGCTGGCCGGTTGTGAGCAAGCTCCTCCAAAACATAGAGCCGCCAATAATCTTTTGCGGCACGACGACGACGTCGCCCGGATTCAGCCTGGTGGAGAGCACATCGCCATCGAGCCACTGCCCTGAGCGCCGGCCGACGACCGATCCATTGGCGCGAATGATGAAGATCTGCTTCCGGTTGGCGGTGCCATTGGCGCCGCCCGCGTGAGCCAGGTACCAGGCGGCAGTTTTGCCCGGAATAAACGTGAGCGCGGTCGCGTTGTAGACCTGGCCGGTGACAAGCACGAAGCCGGGTTGCCTGGGGATCGTCAGCACGTCATTCCGGCGCAGTTCGATATCCGCGGGCGTATTCGCCCAACTGTCGATATCGGTAGTCATGTGAATGACCATGCGGCCAGCCGGCGGATGCGACTTGAGATCGGAAAGCACCTGATCTTCCTGTGCCTTGATCAACTGCAAAGTCGCGCCTGCATTCGATCCGGCGGCGCTGGGCGAAAGCCTTGCCGCCGCCGAGTTGGTTTCGATCTGGCGGGTAAGTTCGTCGCGGCTGCTTTGCTCCAGTGCTTTCACCTGCTCGCGGACAAGCACGGCGCCCATGGGATAGGCGGCAGGCAGAAGACCTCCTGCCCGGCGCAGAACGGAGCTGAGGCGTTCACCATCGTGAAAGCCATAACTGCCTGGGTAACGCACCTGGCCTTCGATCGTGACCGACTGTCCGATGTCAGCCCAGTTTGTGATCTGGTGAATGGCCAGGATGTCGCCGGGCTTGAGCGGAACGTCCGCGTTGGAGTCCGTTCCGGCCACTGCAACACCAATCGGCACCGTGGCGAGGTGTTCAAGAACCTGATTCCCGTCTTTCATCTCGTAGCTTGTGAGATCGGCGCTATCGACCATTGCGTCGCGCTTGAAACCTCCCGCCATGCGCACGAGCTGCGCGGCAGACATGTCTTTGGACATGGGGTAAGTGCCGGGACGCATCACCTCGCCGCGAATGGTGACTGTGGGCGCATCGACCTGATAACGCCCGAAGACGCGGATGGTATCGAAGGGTTGCAAGTCGACGTTCGCGTTCCCAATCAGGACATCGGGAACGTTGAAGTCGATAGCCTCCGCATGAAAATCGGGAGCAATGAGGCGAACGATTTCGCCGCGAGCAGCCGGCTCGGGCAGCATGTCCTGATAGCTGTGAAGCACATCGCTGAGCCGCATGCCGTCGGTGTAGGCCACGCGACCCGGGCGAACGACGTGGCCCGCGAGATAGATGGCGCGCTGGCTGTACGGCAGAATCGGCTCGACGCGAATGCGATCGCCATCTTTTATTGCGAAGGTCGAAACAGGGCTTGGATCTCCGGGAGGATCTGGTGCGTCGCCGCCGGGCAAGGTGACCGTCACTCGCTGCTGATTGGCATCGATGCGTTCAATCCTGATATGGCTGAGCGAAGCCGCGGCGGTAAATCCTCCGGCGTCATCGACGACGGCGCTGAGCATGGTCTCGCTGGGCTTGAGCTCGTAAATTGCAGGACGCTTGATGGCGCCCGAGATGGCAATCTGTGGGCCGGCGGGAGGCACGAGCAAAGTGTCGCCGCTCTCGAACCGGGCGCTCCCGTTGCGAACGCCATGGAGCAGGAAATCGTAGAGATCGAATTCTTCGACGAGTTGCTTTCCGCGGTAGTGACGCGCGGTGCGAAGCGAGCCAACCGCGGTTGGGCCACCGGCTGCATACAACGCACTCAAAGGCGTTGCCAGGGAACTGACATCGTACGCGCCGGGACGCTGCACGTCGCCGACAACGTAGACGCGCACCGAGCGAAGGTCCGACACAGTAACCGCAACCTGCGCGTCGCGGTACTGCGGTTTGAGTACCCCCTCAATCAGGCTTTGTGCCTTGCCCAGTGGGAGCCCCGCGACCTGCACCGCGCCAGCTTCAGGCAGGAAGACGCGGCCATCCCGTTCGACAGTTCGAGTGAAGCTCTGGGTGATGCCTCCCCAAAGATCGATGGCGAGCCTATCTCCGGCGCCGATAACATAGTCCGGACCTAACGGCACGTCGAGCGGAGTATCATGGCCCGAAACTCCACGCCCCGCCGCGGAAAAGGCCCGATTCACGAAGACATCGGAGCCAAAGCGCTCCAGCCGCGCTGTCTCGTTGGGAATCTGCGCATAAAGGTCGCGCATCGATTGCAGGTTGAAAGGCGCGGGCTGATGCAGGACAGCCGGCAGGTCGGTGGAGGCGTTTGCTTTCTCCTGCCCCCGTGGATTCTCAAGGGAAGACTGCCGGCTAAGGCCGGGCCGCACAGAGAGAGGAAATGAGCCGGACGCTGAGTTTTGATTAAAGGCTGCCGCCGCTTGTCTCATTCGAGCGCCCGCGCCTGCATCCGTTTGAGCTCCGCTGCCGGTTGGCGACAAGGAGAGCTGTTCCATTGACAAGGAATCGAGCGTGTCGCCATTAGCTGCACTCGACCCAACTGACTGGAGATCATCGTCAGTCACCAATCCGCGGGCGCGCAGAACCATTGTGATCTCGCCGCGCAGCCTGGCGTTGGTTGAGATCTGGCCGTAGAGCATTTGATCGGAGATGTCGTTGGGATCGATCTGCGCCCCTTGCTGCTGCATGCGGTCTGCCAACTGCGACTTCAACTCCGCATCGAGATCGGGATTCTGTTCCAGGATGTTGATGATCTGATCGGAAGAGAGCGCGACTGCCTGTGCCTGGCCGCCGAGGCCGGATTGAGAAATGCGATCCTCTGCGGAGCTGTTACCGGTATCGAACGATGCGTTCGGGAAGCCATCGCCTCCGCCTGATCCGGACTGGCCGGCGTCCTGGGCGGAAGCAGGCGCAGATGGAATTTGACCGCTTGCAGAGATGGCGCCGACGAAACAAAGGACCAGTAAGAAGACCGCTGCGCAAAGAACGACGCGCAAAGCCCTTCTTCGATTCGCTTTGACGGTGTGCGCGGACTTGGGGAGGGGTGGCATAGTTACTTGTTCGTCGCCTTTGACCGTAATGGACGCAAGCCCGCCGACGTGTCATGCCGTGGTCAGTGAATTGTCATTCCTTTGTTGGCTGGCAAATTGTCATTCATCTGTCGGCGGTCAATTGAGCGGCCAGTGGGCGCACAGATTCCGGGCAATTCACCCTTCAGCAACAGCCGGATAACTTTTCGCGCGGCGCAGATAAGACGGCATCGCCCGTCAAAGCCGTGACATTGTGCAAACAATTGCCTGACATCTCAGCCTGGTTAGTCTGCTATCTCAGATGACAAGGACTAGATATGCGGACAACCCAGGCTTCGGGCAGCGAGCCTACTCCGGAAGCCCTTCCAACAACAGTCGAGATATGCCCGTCCGGCAGGCCGCAAGACGCGCTCCTCTGCGATATGGACCTGCCTTTGTGTGGACATTTCTATCCGCTTGGCTATTCGATTGAAATCATCACCAATGAGCCAAACGTTTTGATTGCCGCAGAGGAGAGCTTCGGCCACGCGCGCCTCGCCCGGAAGAGTACAACATTGCAGATACGTATCGGCGTTCGTCGCGGGGGCGGCGCCACCTGCCCGCCCGAGCCAACACGGCGCGAATTCAATCATCTGTACTCCCTGGTTGCCGACCCCGATAACCAGGCACTTCTCGATCTCAACACTGGCGCTAACTTCACCTGGTTGACACTGAACGCTGTGGACAACATGCTGTACTTTCGGTATAACTTCCTCGAAAAGGCAGTTTATCTACTGCTTGGCGCGTCGGTGGTAACGGGTATGCACGCCGCATGCGTCAGCACAAATGGGAAAGGGTTTCTACTTTGCGGTGATTCCGGCGCGGGCAAGTCAACGCTGGCGTACGCGTGCGCGCGCGAAGGATGGATTTACACCTCAGATGATACAAGTTACCTGATCAACGACTCCGATCCGCCCCGCGTGATCGGTCACTGCCACCGAACTCGTTTTCGTCCCTCGGCGCGGACTCTGTTCCCGGAACTCAATGACCGCCCGTTGACTCCGCGCATGGAGGGAAAACCGTCGATCGAGGTTCCCATCTCAGAACTCCCTGTTTTGCGCACGGCAACTGAAGCCTTGGTGCATTGTGTTGTGTATCTCAACCGGCGCCCAGCGGCTGTGGGCCGGTTGCTGAGGTTGCCAAGTGGAACGGCGACACAGCGGGCGCGGCGAGAGCTTTACTCGGCTGGAGACATTCGCGCGAAGCATGAGAAGATCTTGGAGAAGCTCTGGGATATCCCCACTTACAAACTTGACTACTGCAGCTTGGACGATGGCATCCTGGCACTCGATCGTCTAGCGCGGCAAACATGAGGCTGTTTGCGCATTGTGCTGGGCCGAAGCGCAATTCGCCTCAGGCTGCACTGCCCGACTTTCGACTGCTTGCCGGACCGAGTATCTGTCAAGAGCCGTTTCTATAATGTCCGCAGCGCACTCGGGCCCTGGGATCGACCGAATTGCTGCTTGAATGACCTGCGCCGCATCGTAATAGCTTGTCTCGCCGAGGAGCTTCGAAATTGCGGCCCGAATCCGGTTCGGCGAGAGCCGCATAACTGGCAGCACTTCGGCAACGCGTAGCCGCGCTAGGCGTGCAGCCATCGCAGGCTGATCATATGCCAGTGGGATCACGATCATCGGCTTTCCTTCCATCAAGGCTTCGAAGACGGTGTTTGATCCGCCGTGCGTAATTACGACTTGCGCGAGTTTCAGAAGTTCGAGCTGCGGGACATATCTTGCGACGAATGGCCGGCCGGGTAAGTCGGTAAGTAAGTCCGGGCCGAACCGATTTCCCAAGGAAATGACTAATTGCACATCGAGAGCCTCAGAGGCTTCCGCGATCATGCGGAAGACAGCCGGTCGGACATTTCGCGTCGTGCCTAGAGATGCAAAAAGAATGGGCCGGCCATCGAGTCGATGCCAAGGGAAAGCTACATGCGGCCTTGCGGCGTGGCGCACAAAGGGCCCGGTGTAATGGAAGTCTTTGGGCAGCGACCTGCGCGGAAGATCCAGGCATTCCGGCATTTGCGTAATATGCGCCAGGCAGGGGAATTCTGCGGGAATCGTCCGCACCGAGCCCAGGCCGGCTTTTCTTCTGAATTCATCGAGCGCCCCGCGGATCGGACCCCTCATGCGCAGCACAGATAGTTCCAGAAATGCGCTCTGCATCCACGAGAAGCAGGAAGCGGAATAGCGGTAGCCGGTAAGCCACGAAGAGCCTTTCCATCCGAAGCGATGTGGCACGGAAGTGGAGATAATGAAATAAGGCAAGTGCAGGATTTGAGCCACAGTTGGCCCGGTTAATGCGATCTCGTCAATCAGGAGCGCATTTACCCCTGCGCGGGTGAGAGCCGCAGGTGTTTCCTCAAGAAAGCTCTGCAAGTCGCGACGAATCCGCTCGAGGTTGTAATGCAGCGTTGCAATCTCCGACCATAGTCCCGAATGGCTGCTTGGCGGCGTTCTTTTTACAGCAAGAGCTCTGGTGCCTACGGGAACAAAGCCCAGGCCGGCCTCACGCACCCGGGATTCGATTTTAGGTTGGTCGAAGAATGTAACCCGATGCCCGCGACGCACGAGCTCCTGCGACAGCGAGATAAGGGGGTTCACATGCCCGGTGCCTGTAAATGACAGCACTCCAAAGTGCAACTTTCTCTCGTCAGCAGGCATGTTCCAGCTCCAACGATGCAGTTGCGCAAACTGTCTTCCCGCAAAGCCTCACCTCGCCTTTGCCCAACACTTCTTCCGCTTTCCGCAGCAGGTCCACGACTGGCGCGCGCAGCCACCGAGTCGCTGTGCCGACCGAAAGCGGCTCGAGGTCTTGCGTCGCTGAACGCGGAAGCCGCTCCAGCATCGCTCCCGAGGCGGAATGTACGCGACCCGCAATCATGACAAGCTCGACATCCTCCATGGAAAGGAACGGAAGTCTTTCTGCCGCAAGGCCGCCCGTATCTCGAATGGCGATCAGGTCCGCTACACCGGATTGCCTTATGGAGCCTTCAAAGTTACCTAACTGAAGAATCTCGGCAGGAACTGTTGTGACCATGCGATAGGCGTCCTGAGGCGAGACCTTGCAGACATGGATTGCGAATCGAATTTCATCGAGCAAGTCCCCTGCTGCCGTAAGCGGAGAATCATTGCCAAGGGCCACGCGCGGAATTCTACTTAGCAGGCCCAGGTCTGGAAGCTTTCGGAAGAGAAAGTAGTTTGAGGACGGGCAGACAATAAGTGACGCTTGACGCTCTATCATCAGGGCAACGCCTTCACCGTCGATCGCGAGGCCATGAACAAGAACGGTGTGTTCATCGAATAGCCCTAACTTATCCAACGCCCAGAGCTCTTCGCGTGCCCTCCCGTCAACTCCTTCACACGCATGCACAATGAAGGCGCGTCCTTTCGGAGTGGCGGCACGCGCCATGCGAAGATCGCCTCCAAGCGCCAACGAGTGAGCCCAGCCATATTCCTGAACGACCCGGATGGGAAAATCACTTCGCCGCATCTGAGGTAAGAGTGGATTGTGATGGCTGACCGTCGTGACACCGCAAAGCAAGTTCCGTATTCCGCCCCACCAGACGCGCACATCTTTGGGAACGGCCCGGTGTTTTGCAATGACTTCAGGATATTTGTCGTGTATGTCCTCGCCCCACTCGACGTAATTGCAATAAGGCGGATCAGCCAGCCTCGGATAAAGAGCGAACTCTAGATGATCATGCGCATTGATCAGTCCGGGAAGAAGCAAAAAGCCGCTGAGATCAATTTCTGTGTGGTTGGGCACCGAGCGCCCGAGAGATAAGTCGGATTGGATAGCGGTTATCCTGCCGCCGCTGATGTGTATGGAGCCGTGCGCGCTTTCCAGAGGGCCAATGGCGTAGCGAGATCCGCGAACGACGACCGTCTCGTCGGGGTTGCCAGCAGAGATGAGCTCGCGACGATTCATGCGGGCGCTTTTCGGGCGACATAGATGCGAAACCGTGCAGGTTCACGTTTGTTGCGCAGTTTTGCGAGGAGCGGGCGCATCGCCCAGCGCAAGCCGTACCTCGGAGAATAAATCGTCCAGCGGATCGACAGGCCCTCCTCCAAGGTCTGCAAGCGTTCGTCGGTGAGATATTCCATGCTTTCGATCGATGCGGAAGCGGTTCCGTAGCGCTGGAGAAAGCTCTCGCGGCGCTCCGAGACCATTTGCTTGCCGCTTTCCTGGCGGGAATACCAGGGAGTGTCGGCGACGACCACCATGCCGCCGCTTCTGACACATCGAAGAGCTTCGCGCAGAGCGTGCTCAGCATCCTCAACGTAATGAAAGGAGGCATTGAAGATGGCGGCATCGAGTTGCCCGCTCTGAAACGGCAGATTGTCTAACTCTGCCTGGAAGCGCGGGAAGAGCCCGGGGAGATCATTGCGATAGTGTTCGGCGGCCCCGAGGCCGTCGCTCCGATTGATCAGCAAGTCCACCGAGAAGGGCTTGTATCCGGCAAGCGCCAGGCGAAAACTCATCCAGCAGTTCCCTGACCCCAGGTCCAGGATCCGTCCGCCGGCAGGCAAACTTGGCTTGAGTACTTGCTCCAACAGGCTGTCATAGGTACGCGCTCTTATTTGCCACTGTTTGCTGTTCCTCGCGGTAACATCGCGATAGGGTAGACCAAGATAGAAATCATCGCTGTCGCTGCCCCGGCCTTCCGCCGCTCTTATCTGCTCATAGTCCTCAATGAATTGCGAATAATGCGCGGCCCGATCCAGCGCCAGAGCATGAACGATTCCGCAATTTACTTGGAATTGGAACCCGCATTCCGAACAGATAAGGCTGGAAATGGCGGCATGGCAGCGCGGACATCGAAGGCCAATGCCGAAGGGCGCGGTCTCGTGGATAAGGGTGCCCTCGGCCGTTTCCGCGAATGCACTTTGTTCACCTCGCGTCGCTTGCATTTACAGGCCCCTGACTGATACCAACTCTTCGACAGGCACGAGTGCGGATGCGGGAAACGCATTCACTTTCTCAGTCTCGCCAAAGGCGTCTGCATTCCGACTTAACGGCTCTAACTCGGCGACCATGTTCCACAATGCCTGGAGTTCGGCCTTTGCTTTGCCGGGCTCTAACGTGCTGCTCCAGGAATCAACCTCGGCATGCAAGGCATCGCGCACTGCGCGATAGAAATCGGTCTTATAAGCCGCCTTAAACATGATGCAGAGATCGTCGCTGTGAGCCCAGTTGCGCTTAAGGCCAAGTTGCTTGCGCACGCGCTCGTAAAAGACGGTGCCCGGCAGCGGATAGGAGAACGAGACGCCAATATCGTCAGGACGCGTGTGCCGAACGAAAGAGATCGTTTCCTGCAACTCGGTCCACGTTTCCCCCGGATAGCCGAACTGCAGAAAAAAGCAGGCGCGAATTCCGGCGTTCTTCAGGCGGCTTCGGGCAGTTACAACCGAGGAAAGATTGAGCCCTTTGTCCATTGCGTTCAAGACAGCTTGCGAGCCGGATTCGACTCCCATCCAGACTTCGTCGCATCCCGCAGCCTTGAGGTGCTGAACAGTCTGCCCGGTCATTAGATTGGCGCGGGACTGTATCTTGAAGGGAACCACTGCATCCCTCTTCGTCACTTCCTCAGCGAATTGGCACACCCAGTCCTGGTTCAAGGCGAAGATATCGTCGCCGAACCAGATATGCTGGGCTCCGGCAGTAACCTTGAGTAACCTCATTTCCGCGGCGACGGATGCGGCTGGACGTAAATGGAACTTATTGGCAGAGATCGGCTTCGCGCACCAGTTACATTGATAGGGACATCCGCGGCTGGAAACCATATTGACGGAAAAGTACCCATGAGCCTTCATCCACGCGTCGCGATAGGGTTCCAGGCTGATGAGATCGCGCGCGGGAAAGGAGAGCTCCGTCCATCTCACATTCTTTGCCAGACGCTGCGGACTTCGGACAAGCGCCCCATTCTCGTCGAGTCGTACCAGGCCGTCGATCTCAGGAGGATCCTCACTTTGCAGAATGGCTTTGGATAGTTGGACGAGAGCCTGTTCAGCTTCTCCACAACATACAAAGTCGAAACCGTTTTCGAGAAACAACTGCGGACTATCTGTCGAGTCCGATCCGTGGACGATTGTTTTGGCGCCCACTGCCCGCGCGGCTTGCGCCATTCTCCACGCGACCTCTCTCATGCGCGTGAGACACATCTTGGAAAGGAAGTTGAAGTCGTCCTCATACACAACGATGATCCTCGGCCGCTCGGCTGCGAGGACCGCCGGAAAGTTCGAAGACGGTTCCTCTAGCATCGGGTCGAAAACTGCGACAGAAATGCCGTTCTCTCTCAGCGCCGTGGCTGCATAAAGAGTCGCAAGCGGCATATAAGGCTGCATCTTGCGCAATTGCTTTGGATCGTAGGGAAGGTGATAGGAGTGTGTAACTAAGACATCTGCCACGGGCCACCTCGAAGATCTGCGCTTAGATCAGCGCCGGCATCCATCGCTTCGGCACATGTCTCGGACAGCAAAGTGCCGTGAAGCGGGCGATCGCCGGCGGCAAACGAACTTACTCCCGGATTGGAGAGATGTCCGAGCCTTTCGCGCTTTGTGGCAAGGTAGCGAGCGGAATATGGATTCCGTGGAACATCCGCGCTCACTCGTTCGACGATTTGAATTCCTGAAGAGACGACAGCCTTGATCTTCTCGGGGTTGTTGGATATGAGCCGGAGAGAACGAATCTTGAGAAAGTGAAGAACCTGAACGGCGAGCGCATAGTCGCGCAAATCGACAGCATGGCCCAAGCGCAGATTCGCCTCGACTGTGTCGAGCCCCCGATCCTGAAGCTCATAAGCGCGCAACTTTTCCATGAGCCCAATGCCACGGCCTTCCTGCTGCTCGTAAAGAAGCACTCCCGCGCCCTCTTCAGAAATGGCCCGCAAAGCCAGTTGGAGCTGATCGTGGCAGTCGCAACGAAGCGAGTGAAATACCTCGCCCGTTGTGCATTGCGAATGAATGCGAACCAGCGGAGGGAAGCTGTGAATGTCTCCGAGGACCAGGGCGAGAGCAGTTTCCAGGCGCTCATTCGCTGTGTTCGCACTGGTGTGGAGAGCCTCGAAGGCCAGCAATCGGAAGTTCGCCCAGCGCGTGGGGAAGTTCACTGCGGCGATTGGTTTCAGGATCATATGTATTGAGGGCCTTTTACTGCTTTGATAACCGGAGCAACGCCCTGCGCCGGCTGGTGTAAGAAGCGTATCCCGCTGCTTGCGGCGCGGTGTCTCCAGAATGTCTTGGGATCGTCATTTCCTTGTTCGGAACCGGACCGCCCGATCTTGAGAGGGCGAAGTTCTGGTGGCGATGAGGGACAGCGCACGATAGCGAGTTTATCGGCGCGTTGGCGCAGGGAAACGAACCGTCATTGCACATCGGTGCGACGAAATTGATAGAGAACGTGGTCACCGAGAATCGCGAACGGGCGGGAAAGGGCGCGGTCGAGTGCTTCCATCAGAGCAAGCAGGCGCGGATGCCGCGTGATCCACGGTTCGGCAGCGCTGGGCGGCACGGTTACACCAATGCCGAAACGCTTTTCCAACACAAACCAGGGAGCAAAAGCGCGCTCGAGCGCAGCACGGCGGTGATATGCGACGTGAAATTCGCGACTGGCAAGTCGCGCCGGCATCTGGCCGCGCTTGAAGCGCCGCAGCGCCAGATGCGAGCGACCGCGAAGCACCTCTGTGACCATCTCGCCGGGGCAGAAAGCGCCGAAGAGCACGAGCATTGCCGGCGAGCCGGGCTTGAGCATTCGCGCTAAACCGCGCGCAACCGGCTTGAGGTCGACGACACAATTGAGCGGAGCGAAGTTGGAGAAGGCGCCGTCAAATAACTCGCAACTGGAGGAGAAATGGCGGACGGCGAAATCTTCCATCGCTTCCGCGGCGGCGACCTGAGCCTGCGAGCCCAGAGGCGCGAGCTTGGTTTGTGCGAGCGCAACCATGGCGCGCGAGGCGTCAGTAAGAAGCACGTCAAAGCCGCGTGACGCCAGAAAGGCGGCGTCCTCGCCGGTGCCTCCTCCGAGTTCGAGGATTTTGCCTGCCGCGGAAAACTCGCGGATCAGTGCCGCGCGAACCGCACGGCGTTGGGCGGCGACGCTACTCCAGGCGCCGAATCGCGAGTCGAAACTCGGCGCGATGGTGTCAAACGCAAGCGCGGCTGGACCCAATGGCTCCATCATTGCGCAACCCTCTTCAAGTGCCGCCGCCAGCGGCGCAGCTCCAGCGCAAATCGAAGTCCTTCGACAATGTGAAAGCGCAGACGGTTCCAGATGAGGTTGACTTGCATACGATACCGGCCAAGCCGCACAGAAAATGCCTCACCAGGAAACGCGCGGATCACGGGAGGGGGCAGGCATGAAGGAATGAGCGATTGGCGAAGCGGCGTGCCCGCTGGAACGCCCGTGGCCTCAAGCTCCGTTTGCAGCAACAGGTAGAGTTTGCTACCAGGAAAGTTTCCCAGGGCAGCACGATGACCGTACAACTCGACCCACAATTGCGCGGAGCGGGGAAGGCGGTCGACCGTCCATCTCGTCAAGGCTTCAGGAGCGAATTCGCCCATCACGCGCGAGATGAGCAGCGTAACGACTCCGAGACCGAGGGGCGCGCGTGGATTCTCCTTCGCCACTGAATGAAGCTCGTCCCAGAAGGCGTTGTCGGCGGCGCGGAACAGGACGTGCCGGCGAAACTCAACCAGGTGGGCCGCCCGCGCGAATTCGCCACAGATGTGCTTGAAGGCGTGGAGACCCTGCCGCAGGAAGAGATCAACGGGCGAAAGCACAGGCATGCTGAACCCATAGAGTTCGCGCCATTCCAGGCGGTCCAACAAGGAGGGGCGGGATGGTGCGCTGGATTCAACATGCAATTCCACGACCCATGAATCCACATGCTTGTAGAGATCTTTGAGCGTAATGCCCGGCTTTTCGTTCCGCTTGAACTCCCAGCTCCTTCCGCTCGCACCGTACAGACGATAGCCTCTGTGCGCCAGGATGTTTCGCGCCTGGGGAAGATCTTCCTCTGCGACGAGGAAGTCGAGATCCATTTGCGACCGCACCTCGGGCCTTGGAACAGAGCTTGGGCAGAGCGACAGACCTTTCAGAATGGCATAGCGGAGACCCGCATCTTTGAATCCCTGCTGAATCGCGATCGACTCGGCGGCCATCCCGCGCGTTCGCTCCGTATTGTCCTGCAGGTTTTCGAGCAGGCGCGTGAGAACGGGCGCGGGCAGCAAGTGGCTTAGTTGCAACTCGACCAGGCGATCGAAGAAGTACAACGCAAGACCGCTGAGATCGAGCCAACGGAGAAGATGCTGCCACTGGCGGCGGGAGAGCGTTCGCAGTTCCAGGCACTGTTGAGAGAAGGGATCGCAGAAGCTCAGGAGCACAGCCTGGCGGATCCGCTGTTCGCCGCGGAGCGGCTTTGGCTCAACGTTCGCGTGCCGGGCGAAGATTGGCTCGAATGCTCTCAGATCTTCGGATTGCCCGATGTGGCCGGGGACAACATACGGCCGTTGTAAGTCGAAACTTCCAGCATTACCAAGGAGAGCGCGACTGGAAGGCTGCGGCAATGAGACATCACATTTCGCAAGAATCTCAGGGGTATAACTCCCGAGGGGGCGAGCTGTCTTTGAGCGTAGCCAGCGATCCAGGTGGCGTTGTCATGCTGGTGTCAGGCGATTGTCAGAGCATTGTTGATCGGACTGCGCGATTCGCTGAAAGCTCGCGCGGGCACGTTGGCCGAGCATGCTGAATGGAGTTGGGGGCCGCGACGAGGAAGACGAGGGAATTGACAATCGAATGACAATGGGAAGACCCGGCAGGGACACATCTTTGCGCGCCAGCGGCTATGGTAACTGCCAGACGATGCCGGATAGCGCCGTCCTTGCTGCCAGCGCGCCAGCGAAGATCCAGGGTCGCCCCGTAGTGCAGATCGGGTTTGGGACGCCGGGCGCTGAACGCCACTGTACGGGTTCCAAGCGCGGCAAGACCGCGATTCCGTGTGCGATGGAGGAAGAATGAAGCCATTTTGTGAAGTGCAGGCAAGTGAGCTAAGTTCGCGCTCTTTGCGAGCGCCGATTCGAGCAAGAGGCCATGTTCTCGTCCGAGGGCTGCTGCCACAGACCGATCTCAGACAGGTACTCGGCGAGATTACCCAGATCATCTCCGCGGCAGGGTGGCTGATGCCCGGCTCCGATCCCCTTGAGCGCGTGGCGAATGTGAGCGCTGCCTGCGGCGATCCTGATCCGGGATTCAAGCGGACCTACCAGGAAGTCTTCAATTTGGCGGCGTTTCATGCTTTACCGCATCATCCCGCGCTGCAAAGGGTGATGAAGGCGCTGGTGGGCAACCGGCTCCTGATTCACCCCAAGCCGATTGGACGGTTGATCTTCCCGAATTGCGAACGGCTCACGGTTCACGCGCATCAGGATTACCGCTTCATGGGAGGAGATCCCGAGTGTTTCACCGTCTGGATTCCGCTTCATGATTGCCCGGTCGAGGTGGGGCCATTGCAGATTGTGGAAGGCTCTCATCGCGCCGGTTTCCTGGCCCACGAAGATGAAGACCTCCATGTCCCGGAGATTCCAGCGGACGCAACGGTTGGGGGCGAGTGGGCCGGAGGTCCGATCTACGCGGGCGACGTGCTCATCTTTCACAGCCTGACCGTGCACGCAGCGTCGCCGAATCTATCCAAGCAGATGCGTATTTCCCTGGATTGCCGGTTTCAGGATTACGCGCGAGCTCTCAATCCTGCGAATCTGGCGTTTGCCGGGGATTCAGGCAAATCGTGGGAGAGGACGTATTCCGGTTGGCCCTCCGGCGAACTGAAGTATTACTGGAAGAGATTGCCGCTAAGACTCAAGCCGTCAAAAACCGAGCTACAAGAACTTGCAATGAATGCAGAGCCCGAGACCACGCGGACGAAATATGCAAGAATCCTGAGCCAGTTGAATTGATTCTTCTGCCCGGCGCGGGAAGGTCCTGCTCGGCGCGTTGCGCACGCGCGGCGATCGGGCCGCTGGTCATAGGATCATTTGCGCTTGCGGCTGGAGCTTGGTTGCGGGAACAACCAGCGCAGGCACGCGCCACCACTTCATGACATTCGCGATCGAGATCCGGTCCTCAAGCAATCATGGTGTACTCGCCGAACCTGGCCGGGAGCACCGCGCTGTGGGTGCGGCGGACGACCTGCTCGCGCGTCATCCGATACTCGATCAGATCGGCTATGGTGATCATTTTCAGGTTGTGCGCCTGACAAAAGCCGACGAGGTCGGGCACTCGCGCCATGGTGCCGTCGTCATTCATGATTTCGCAGATCACACCTGCCGGCGTCAGACCTGCCAGCCTGGTCAAATCGACAGCCGCTTCTGTTTGTCCCGCCCGTTCCAGTACTCCACGTTCTTGCGCCCGCAGGGGAAACACATGCCCGGGGCGGCCCAAATCGGAAGGGCATGTGGCGGGGTCAATGGCGCAGAGGATGGTCGCGGCGCGATCGTAGGCCGAGATTCCCGTGGTCACGCCGCGCCCGAGGGCATCGATCGATTCAGTGAATGCGGTGCTGAAGCGCGCCGTATTTCGCCTGGTCATGGGAGGCAGGCAAAGGTCATCGAGACGCTCGGGCGTCATGGCGAGACAGATGAGCCCGCGGCCATGCGTGGCCATGAAATTGACGGCTTCGGGAGTGATTGTTTCTGCCGCGATGGTCAGATCGCCCTCGTTCTCGCGGTCTTCATCATCCACAACCACAATCATGCGGCCAGCGCGAATCTCCTCGATTGCGCTCTCAATTTCAGTGAAGGGCGAGTGAACGTTCATTGAGATCACCTCATTTCGCATTGGAGGAACAGCAGGTTGCGCATCAGGCGGCTGGGAGTACGGCCTGCCGGGAGCGATATGGGTGGGCCTTGGATACATTCCCGCTCAAGTGCGGCCGACTGACAGAACTGTAGCGGCTGGAGAGAGCGGAGTTGTCAACGCGCTGTCATTGGATTGTCATAAACCATGGCGGGGCCGCTGGAGATGCGCAGTCTTCGGCGATCACGACTCGCGCCGGAAGATGCTGCGTTTGACGGCAATTGGAGAGTCCGGAGCGGGACGAGCTTGCGCGAAAAATCCGGCCGCTCGAAACAGCTCTCAATAGGGCGATTGAGAACTGGCGTCGTAAGGGTTGCCGAATTTATCGGTATGCGTCATGTTCTTAGGCCTGGCGATTGGCGCGCTCAAGGTTCCAAGATCAAGGTCGCGGGAGGAAGTATGTACGATGCGGCTGAGGCCATCGAGAACGGATGGGGGCACGCCCTCGATCCAAAGGTGCAGCTTGTAACTGCCGGAAGGAATGTCAGTCAGGACGAACGAGTCATGGGCGTCGGCAATTGCATAGTGCGGCGTGGAAAGAGCTAAGACAACGGCGCTCATTTCCGGATGGATGTTACAGAAGATATAGGACACGCCTTCCCGTGGAAAGGTGACTGACTTAGTGGATCCGGCTTCGTACAGGCCGAGATCGAACCGTTTTCCGTCAAACAGCGAGAAGACATTATGGAAGAAAGGATCGGCGTTGGGAAATTGAACCACACTGCCTACAGGGATGACCTGCAGATGGGGAGTGAAGGTGCGGTTCTTCTGCAACAAGGTGTAGTGCCCATTGGGAGCAAAGGGTGGAGCAGGCGTTCCCGGTAGGGACTCGAGCCAAACGACCGCGGGCACAGCGCGATGACTTCCCGGTAAAGAGGAGACGACCCGCAGGCGCAATTCCGCCGATGATTTCCCGGCGGGATGATCCTGCGCGCACGCCAGCCCCGGCGCCATAACAACAGCGCAGAGCAGCCAAGCGCCGAATGCCTGCCGTTTCATCAGAACTTATACCCCGCTCCCACGCCGATGATATCGCTCTCTGCCGGGAGGCCAACAATGGGGAAACTTTCCAAGTGCCGGTATTCCAGAGAGAAGAGCAGATAGGCGCTGGGGCTGTAGATCACATTGCCAGTGATGGTGCGGTTGCGGGCGAGATTTTGAATCATCGAGCCATCATAGACAAAGTAGCGCCGCAAATCGTACGCGAAGACGTTATCCATTCCGTAAGCTGCATTGAATTGCAGGCGCTCGCTGACTTTTTCCTTGAGCTGCGCCCAGCCGCCCGCATCGTCGAGAGCCCGGAAGAAGTAGCTGCCTGTAATGGGATTCACACTATAGGCGAAGTCTTTGTAGCCTCCGCCACCGAGGCCGCCGAGAGCCAATCCGCGATAGGCGCTCCCGGAGAATTCGAGATGCGCAAAGAGGAGCAGCCGCGTATCGAGAGTCGCCGCCCAGGAGTCGTAGCTGCGTCCAAGTGAGCTTTGATGGGGGGCAAAGTATCCGCCAACACCGAGATGATTGCGGCCCTCTTCGCGGTCCAATCCGAGCACAGCGATGCGCGCCTCAACGCCCGGCCTGGAGCTTTGCTCCGCGCTGCTTGGCGGCGTCACAGTGGACGTTTCGGAAGACGAGACAAGCGGCCCGAGTGGCGCGTCTCCGGCATCGATCAAAGCCGCCTGCAACTCGACGCCACGGGAACCGGCGGGTGCAAGATTCGCGGTGATCCCGGCCTGGGGATTCCACGTCCACAGATTACCCGACCACGCAAGAGGAGGCACTGCTACGGCCGTCAGCGAGGTTGGTTCTTCCGGGTTGATGATGGGACGATCCAGCGCGAAGTAAACCCGGATTTGGTCCCAGTCGAGGCCGGCGTGAGCCGTGCGGAGCCGCAGCAGCGCGGTATTCGCGTTGTAGTAGCCGGAATAACTTTCCGCCGATGTGTTCGAGGGCGGACTCCCGTAGAAGTCCACCCGGAGATCGGCGAAGCTGTGAGCGCCGAACAGATGAGGGCCGCGCGCTTCAAAGCCGAGAATCGTTTGCCGGACTGAGGCGCCGACGCTGCCCGAACCCGGAAGAGCCACTGCAGGAGTCGCCGGGGAATCGACAGCGCTGGTGTTCACAAAGCCGTTGAGGAGCAACATGCCCGTGAGCTTTATTGGATACTTCGATTCGCTTTCCACCTTGGATCGATCATGAGTTGCAATCTGAGACTCCTCAACCGCCTGGCGCTCCCGGATGTCCTGAATCGCGGCAGCCGTTGACTCCGGCGAGGCTTGCGATGAGGCCGAGGAGGAGTCCGGTGCAGGGACAGGGGGCGTTGGCGCTATCGTAGTTCCTCCGCCGTCGCCCATCTCGCTGCGCAATTCGCTCAGTTGGCTGCGCATCTCGTCCAATTCGCGTTGCGACTGGTCCACTTGAGCCTGGGTTTTCGCCATGGCATCGGTGAGTTGCTGAATCCGCTGCTCCAGGCTCTCCGGATTGGCAGCCTGCGCACGCGCCGAGTACGCGGGCGGCAAGAGGAGCAGAGCCAGGAGCGGCACGGCTCTCCATTCGCCGCGAAGGCTCAAGCCGGAATGCCCACTTCGCTTAACTCCGAACATTTTCATCGGGGATCACCTGCTCGTGACGCTCGGACTCCGGCGCGTCTGCCTGGTCCTGCGCCGAGAGCCCGCGCGCCACTTTCATCTGAAAGATCGTTTCGCCGGGACGACTGCTCACCAAAACAACTTCTCCGCCATGCTCCAAAGCAATGCAGTGAGCAAGGGTGAGGCCCAGTCCTGTCCCCTTCTGCTTTCCTTCACTCACAAAGGGTTCAAAGAGGCTTTTGCGGATTTTCAGGGGAACGCCTGGGCCGTTATCGGTGACGCTGACGATCATTTGGCGTTCGTGTGCTTCCACCGTTACGGCGACCCTGGCTGCCGCGCCCATAGCGCGAGCCGATTGACATGCGTTGAGAAGCAGATTGGAGATGGCTCGCTCGATCTGCTTCCCATCGACGTCCACAGCCGTTTCCGCGGGCTCGCCATACTGCGTCACAAACTTCACGCCCTCCGCGTCGGGGTGCGTGCGCACCAGCGCGGTTGCCCGCTCAACGAGGGTGGCCATCAACTCCGGTTGCTTCCGTACGCTCGCGCCGGTGTGGCTGAAGATCAGCAGCGACTCGATCATTTCTGTTGTTCCGCTCACGGCCGCGCTGATTTCAGCAAAGATATCGGCGCGCTCCCTTGGGGTGAACCGGTTGGAAGCAAGAAACTCCGCGTTGGCGTAGATGGCAGCGAGATAATGGCGCAGATCGTGGGAGACGGAACTCGCCATGCGGCCGATAGTGGCCAGCCGTTCCGATTCCAGCACTTTCTGATTGGCTGTCTGGATTTCGCTCCTCATGCTGGAAAAGGCCGTGCTCAACTCGCGCATTTCCAGAGTGCCATGGCGCGGCACGCGATGCCGCACATCGCCGAGCCCGAACGCGCGAACGCTGTTGGAGAGCTCTTCGAGCGGGCGCGTCACCCGCCGCGAGACGATTATCATCAGGGCCGTACCGGAGAGCAACGCCAGGAGACCGACGATCAGCACCATCCTGTCGATGCGGGTGATGGAGCGCTCCGCCGGCTCGAAGGATTTCAGGACAACCAACTGCAGTGGTTCAGTGGCAGCCGCGGACAGATCTTCGCTGGTGGAGAGAAAACGCGTATCGCCAAGTGTGACCGTGACGGGCGTTCGAGACGCTCCCGTCAGGAAGGGCGATTGCCGCGCCAGGCTCGCCTGCACCGCAGGGGCGAGAGTGCTGGCCACAATCTGGCCCCCGCTGAGAAAGGCGGCTTCGACGCCAGTGGGCTGGCTGATTTCCCGCACCGTGCGGTCAATGGAAACGCCGCTCACGACGTATCCGAGCAGGGTTCCTTCCTGGTCGCTGCCGAAATATAGCGGACGCGACGCGCAGGCATAAAGCGAACCGCCCGCAATGAGATAGTGCTTGTCCGGCGAAGCCAGCAGGACGCTCAAACTCCGGCGAAGAGTGGCGTCTGCAGCAGCGCTTCTGGAATCGACCGCGATGATGCGGCCCGCCGGATCGGTGACCACAAATAGATCCGCGCCGCTGAGGCGCCAGAACTCCACGGCCCCATTCTGAATCGTCAGATCGTCGCCGCTCGTCATCAGCGCTTTCAAGGTGGGAAGCTGGGCAAGGAGGGCATTCTCGCGTTCCAGCGTTTCCAGCCTTTCAGCTTGCATGTTCTGGAAGGCAACGACGGAGTGATCCAAATCATTGGATAGATCGTCTGTCACCTGCTTCAGCAACTGGTGGCGAATCAGCAGGAGACTGAGGCCGGTCACGACCGCAATGATGACGGCCATGGACACGACGAGAAGAACGTGGGTTCGAAGGCCTTGCTTTTCGCGCACGCGTGCTACCCCCGTGGGAAGTTCGTTCGATGGGGGATGATGGGGAAGATCTTCATGGGACGAATTTGTATCCTGCGCCGTAAATGGTGAGCAGATGCTTGGGATTGGTTGGATCCGGCTCCAGCTTCTGGCGCAACTTCAGAATTTGATTATCCACGGTCCGGGTGGTCGGATAAAAGTTGTATCCCCAAACCTCGTTCAGCAGGACATCGCGCGTGAGCACCCGCTCGACATTGTCGGTAAAAAACTTGAGGAGCTTGAATTCGTGCGCGGTGAGCACAACCGGGCTCCCGTTCCGCCGCACGGTCATCCTCTTGAATTCGACTTCGCAATCACCGAAGCGATATACCGTCTGCGCAGCGGGTTTGCGCTGGCGGCGAATGGCGGCCTGAACCCGGGCGGTTAGCTCCCGTGGGCTAAATGGCTTGGTGACGTAATCATCGGCGCCTAACTCGAGAAGCAGCACCTTGTCGGCGACTTCAGAGACCGCGCTCAGCACGATAATCGGAGTTTCGGGAGAAAGCTGCTTGAAGGTCCGGCATAACTCCCTTCCCGAGATGTTGGGCAGAATCAGGTCGAGCACGACTGCGATTGGATGTTCGCTGCGGAACAAATCCAACCCCGTCTGGCCGTCGCCGGCGATGAGGGTCGCGTAGTGCTCCTGAGTGAAGGTTCTCTCGAGCGTGCGCTGCATGCGGGGATCGTCCTCGACGATCAGGATGGTGCCGAGATTCACCGTGGGCAGGACGCCGCTTTGGGTTTCTGTCATAACTTCCGTCGCTTGGACCATCATTTAAGCCCTTTCAATACCATTTTGGATGATTCCGGTCCGATTCCGCCAGAGAATCGCCAAAAATTACAATGGGATGACAATTCGCGGCGCCGGGAACGGCCCCAACTGTTCATGAACCAAAGCGCTCGCTCTGTGCAAGCCGAGAAATCGCCGAAGTGTTCCGGGACACTCGCTCGTAATCCAACAGCACGCTGATCAGGACGATAGACCATAACGGAAGCAGGAAATCGAAAGAATCGGCAACAGCCAAACCGCGAATCACGATGAAGATCAAGAAACAGAAGAGCAGGATCCTTGTGGCGCTTGGCTGAAGCTTGCGCAGTTGCCGATAAAGACTTCCGTATAACCCGGCAAGCAGAACAACGCCTGCGACGCCATAAGCATAGAACTGTTGCAACAGTTCGTTTTCTGCGTGTCTTGCTTCAAACAGTTCATTTCCGAAAGGCGGAACGACTTTCCACCAGGAATCAAATCCGTGACCGATCCATAGACTCCAGGGATGGTCCCACACCGCACTTACGACGTAGAGCCAGATTGCAGTGCGGCCGGTAAGAGTTTCGGCCTGATTGCCGGCGCTTGTGTACACATCGTAGTAGGCTTCAAAGAGTCCCCAAAAGACAAGAACCAACAATAGCGAACACGTCATAAGAAGAATCTTGATCTTTCGACTCATCGATCTGTCGAGAATGACGAGAAAGCTTTCACTTACCAGAAAGGCAAGGAGGGTTGACTTACTCAAGCTGCGCACAAGTGTGATCGCGAAGAAGAACTTGGCGAATCTCCAGTTCCCTCGTTCGCTGCGCGTAAGATACTGGGCAAAGAAGATAGCGAAGGCGCAAAGATTGCCGATCTCGTTGGTGTTGAAGAACTGTTCATCTCCCAGACGAAGATCCGCTGGAGCCGGCATGATCCACGCAGCCAGCGCGAGGAAGCAGCTGCTCCAGATAAATCCCTTCATGATCGAATAGGCATCGTCGACTCCTGCACCGCGACGAAGCAACAAGACCACGATGGCAACGTCGATCGCCAATCCGAGCCAATAAGCAATCGAATCCGGTAAAGACGCCGTCTCGCTCCACACCAGGCTGAGACAGGAGAAAGCCAGGAAGATGAGGACCCATCGAATGCCTGGCAATCGCAGCATCGTATGAAATGTGCGCTGGCTTGCGCCGATCGAATTGAAACAGGCGAGACAAAGTAGAAAGAGGTCCAGGCCGAGACTCAGAGCGGTGCCTGTGCTCGGTTCGAGCCCGAGCAGGTGGACCGAAAGAAGCACGATACTGAGGCGGAAAGAGAAAAAGAAACCAACGGCAAACGCCAGGCCCGTGACTTCTGCCTGTCTGGTGTTCGCCATCTCCGTTACGGTGATCTCTGCGCTCACAACACCTCAAAAGCGAGTCGTACCAGGTTGAACAGCGTCAGTGCGTATACATATCCGGGATTCCCTGGCTTCCCGCCGGCGGCAGGTGACGAAGGTAGACGACGATTGACCAGAGTTCATCGTCGCTCAAGGTTCCCTTCGAGCCGGGCATGCCGGAAGGCCAGATGCCGTTGTCGAGAATCCATTTCAACTGCCCATCGGTGTAGCGCTGGACTTCTGCTGAAGCGAGCGACGGAATCGGTGGCGAGACGTGATCTGCAAACGGAACGCCGGTATTCTGTCCATCCATTCCATGGCAGGCAACGCAATAGTGCGAGAATGCCTCGTCGCCGTCTGCCAAAGTTGCCGCGTTGCCGGGCAGCGGATTCTTTTCCTTCTTGTTTCCGATGAAGACATGATGCTTGGCAAAGGTGACGATCGCTGTCTCCGTCTTTCCGGGGGGCGTGGCCTTGCACCCGATCACGCAGGCGAGAGAAACCAAGGCAATTGCAAAGTAGAGCCTCCACATCGCTAACCCACCACGTGCAGCACGATCTTCATTGAGCCGTGGCCATCCCCGCAAAACACGGAGCAGTGGCCAACGAAATCTCCGGTCTTATCGGGTGTAAACGTCACCTCGGCGGTCCCGCCGGCCTTTACCTTCACATCGACGTTGAAATCGCGAAAGCGAATTCCATGCCCGATGTCCGCGCTTTTCAACACCAGCACCACGGGCCGCCCCTTCTCGACAGTGATCTCGTTGGGCGTGAAGAAAGATCGTCTCGCTGTAATCTCAATGCGCTGGGGCGCTCCCTGTGCCCTTGCCGCAGGGGCAATGATTGCTCCTGCGAGCAGCGCGGCAGACAAGGCGAGCAATCTCAATTTGTTCTTCATGCATTCCCCTTCCGTCTTTTCTCACCAATGAGTGGCAAGCCACATGGCTGCCGAGGGGCCCAGTTCTTGCGGGCAGACCAACCTGCCACTCTATGACAACCTAATTGCGCGGATTTCAGGAGTTGTCACGCCGCGGTTCTTCGATTGTCAGGATATTGTCATGGAGATGGGGCCGCGGGCCGTCAAACGAATTGCCCGCTACGGATTGAGAAATTTGAGAAGCGCCTTGTAGTCTGCATCGCTCAGCCCGGCGCGCACGCGCATGTGCCTGGCGATGCTGCCGGAGATACTCGGTGAAAATCCTTCGGGCGCGTTGTGGCAGCGGGAACAATTCTGATGGAACACCTGCTGCCCGCGATCGGAGGCGGCAGCTTGATCTTGCGGAGCAGTCTTTGGCCGGCGTTGCCGCGGCGTGCTGGTTACCTGGCCGATGGATACCGTTGCGGCAAGCGCCACGCAGCTCACCATCATCTGTTTCACGTGTTTCATCGTCGCTCCTCACTGAAGATTGAAATGCGGCAGCCGGCTCATAATCTTCAGGAGCGCGGCCCGAAGCGGAACGCAACCGGCGAAATCGGCAGTCCTAATGCTTCGATCGGCGCCGCATATGCACAGGCTATGAGCCCTTGCAGCGCGGAGTGTCACGAGAGCGTCTTAAGGTTGTCATCGGATTGTCCCGGCAAGCGGGTGGCGGCGGCGAGACTGGAACACACGCCTGCGCCAGGGCCGCGGCGTTCGAAGCGTGCGTGCTCGGGCATCCTCATGACAATCCGCTGACATTTCAACGACGGGGATCTGACAACTTCCCATCCTGTGCGTGGGTACCTTTGATGCGAGGAGCCGGCCAGGCATGCGCGCTGATGAAGTTGCGGAGATCGACCCGCATTCCCAGGAAATCCCGCGGTGGCGGAGAGCGATCGGCCTTCTTCGAAACCGCCAGCGCGTGCTGTTTGTTTTCCTCACCGCGGCCAGGATCGCCGTCGGCTTCTGCGATCTTGCGCTCGCCGCGGCCATGTACGTGCTCTTCCTGCTCCTGCAGGGGCGCGATCCCGCGCATTCATCGTGGTGGACGCCGAAGACGATCCTGGCGGCCGCCCTGCTTTCAGCCATCCTGGTTATGGTTCGTGCTTCCGTCGACGTCTTTTCGTCACGCTCCGTTTTTCGGCACATTCAGAATCTTTCCGTCGATTTCCTGCTTCGGCTAACCCGGGGCTACAGCGAAATGCAGTGGGTACGGTTCGTGGAGCGGAATCGCAGCGAACTCGTGAACCACTCGATGCACACGGCACGCGAAGCCGCAGATTTCTACCATCGCTGCATTGAGCTGACGGCGGGGGTGGTCATTGTCGCGGCCATGGCTGCCGCATTCGTGTACCAGAGTGTGCCCGTGGCCTGCGGTTTTGCTTGCGCACTCGCGGCGTTCTACTGCGTGCATCGTCTACTCATTCGAAGAAAGATTCACGACGCTGCCTCGAACCGGGAGAAGTCTCTCAACAGTCTGCAGAGGAACCTGTCCGACCTGTTCGCATCGGGAAAGGAGGTTCGTACTTACGGGAATCAGGCCTTTTTTCACGATCGCATCCGCAGCCAAGCAGAGGGCTTTGCCGCGAGTCATCGCAGTGCCGTGTTTCTTCCCCAGGTGGCGCGCATCATCGCCGAACAAGGAACGATTCTGCTCTTCCTCGCTCTCATCGTTGCGGTTCAACTGCGCCAGGGGGACACTCGCCAGCTTCTCTCGCTTCTGGCGTTCTATTTCGTGCTTTCGCGGCGACTGCTTCCCTTGGTCAGCCAAGTCTCTTTGATCGCCGGCCAGATGGAGAGCTCGTACGAAAATGTGCGCATCATTGACTGGGAGCTGAACCAATGCCGCAGGTACCGCGCCCTTTCTCTGCCGGTGCGGCTGCCGCATGAGGGCTTCGTGCTGGAACTGGATCAGGTGAGCTTCCGGTTCCATGAAGATGCGCCGGTTCTGCGCAACGCGAACCTGTGCCTGCGCAACGGAGAGACGGTGGTGCTGCGCGGCGCTTCAGGAATTGGCAAGAGTTCGCTCCTCAACCTGCTTGCCGGCGTGCTTGAGCCTGTGACCGGCGAGGTGCGGATCGACCGCGCGGCGATTGCGTATGTGCCGCAAGAGATCCCGCTGCTCGACGACACGATCCGGAACAATCTGCTTTTTGGGCTGCCGCCGAAGCGCGACGAAGAGCTGATGGAAGCTCTGGCTGCAGCCAAGCTGGCGGAATTTGTCGCGGCACAACCGCTCGGACTGGAAACGCGCGCCGGGGATAACGGTGCTTTGTTTTCGGGAGGACAGCGGCAAAGGCTGGGTCTGGCGCGAGCGATCCTGCGTGAGAGTCAACTCCTGCTGCTGGATGAAGCGACATCGGCATTGGACGAGGAGAACGAGCGGCAAGTGCTGGCGAACCTGAGCGCTCTCGGCATGGCCGTTCTGTTGGTGACGCATCGCCTGCACGCCCACCAGTTTGCTCAGCGCGTGTACCGGCTTCACGATGGCTCTCTGGTTGAGGAGCCGATCCAGCGCATCAGGAAAGATGCAGCGGCGATGCGCGCAGGAAATTCAGATGCCGAACCTGAGGCATTGGTTCCCGAGGCTTTGCAGATTTCGCTTGGAAACGGCCTCGCGCTGGGATAACGAAACAGCCCGCAATGCCTGCCTCGCCTCGTTCGCCGGGGAAGCTTCCGCTACGATCGCCGGTGAGCCGGCCCGATTCCTTCTGTTGGCGCGAACCATTTGGCGGGCTGGGCAGGGTAGACTTCGGCCCCGGGCAATTCCAATGTTGTTCGGATTCATCAAGCGAAGCTGCGCCTGCCGGCAAGCCGCCGGCGAACCTTCGGTGTGCGATCGGCTTATTGTGCTTTTCCTTTCCAGGTTGGAAAGAGAAACCGATACACGATGCCCGTCTCCCAGATGTTTACATTCCGGGCGGAAGAAAACTGCCGCGAATAGCTGGTGAGGATTCGAGTGTTGTGCGGCAGGTTGTAGTCGACTGCGAAATCGGCGCGCTGCGTATTCACTGACGGCACGCCATCGCTCGCGAGGTTGTCGATGCGGAAGGTCTGCTGCATGCGAAAGACGGGTTCGAAGCGTCCCAGCCAACTCTCGTAGCCGCCGAAGGCCTTGGCGCGGTAGTCGGCTTCGATCCAGTAGCCCTGCGCATGTTGGCCACGCGCGTACTCCGAGCGCAGGCGAAAGCCCGTCTCTGCGGGTTCCCACCACACATGCGCGCCGAAAAAGTTCTCCTGTGTTCTCTCGAGCAGACGATCGTACGAGGCCCCGATTTCGAGCCGGCTTTCCGGCAGGTAAAGGAAAACGCGCCCGCCCGAGGAGCGCTCGGAGTTGAAGTAGAGATTCCCGCTACGCGCGGAAAACCAGGCGTTGTAGCTGACCGAGGCTTTGCTGCACGATGCGGCCGATCCGCTCAGCATGCCGCCAATCCCGCTGCCTGAACCCAGGGTGCCCATGCCCGCAGTCAGCGGACCATCTTGGAAATTCCCAATCCAGATCGGCGACAGGCGGTCATTGTACGTATTGAATGGCAGCAGAAAATCACCGGCAACCACCGTGAGGTTCTTTGTGGCCAGGTAGTCGCCCTGTAAATAGATCATGTCCGCGAAGTGAGCGTGATCGTATCCGGACTGGCCACCGCCTTTCGGCGAGAATTCCTCAAGGATGATTCCCCGCGACTCGAACAGAAGACTCTTGCCGATGGGCGCAGCGATGAGCGGCTCAATATGAGGCTGATAGCTTGTGCTGCCGCCGTTGGTGCTGGTGAAGAATCCGACACCGCCGGAGATGAGCGGTACGTCTTGTGCCGCGCCGCGTTGCGCCATGAATGCGATGGCGAAAGCGAAAAGAACGGCGGCGGGCGGCTGGGCCAATCGGGAAATGTGAGAACGCAGTATTCGATGTTCCATAACTGCGACCATATCGAGATGCGGTCTCGACCGTGTCTCCGGATCGTTTGTCCTTTGTCAATTGATTGTCATTTCCCCCTGTGGCAAAAACGCTTTGCGCTTCGCGCCCGGCGTAGATCCGCCGCTCTTAGCCCTCCCTTGCGCTGCTCCAATCTCCCCATGATTCGCTGTTCCCTGTTGCGGCTCCTCTTGATGCGCGCATCCTCCCGCCTGGTTCTGACGCAAAACCCAAAAACCCGGCCGGCGGACCGAGATTCTTGTCAAGTGTTGTATATGCTGCGTGCTACAATTTGCCAGCGTTGGAAGCCATGAGCGACGATTCCCCCCAGACGGAACCCGTAGTCGACGTGATTGCTCCCGACAGCTCGCGCGAGAGGGTCGCGGTGACGCAGTTTCCGTTCACCATCGGCCGCGGAGGCGAAGGCGATAACCTCTTGCAGCTTGCCGACGGGCGCATCTCACGGCGTTGCGCCGAGATTGTCGGCGACGGGTCAGGCTACCGGTTGGATGACCGCGGAAATCGCTACGGCCTGTTTGTGAACGGCAAGAAGGTGCGGCAACATTCGCTGCGCGACGGCGATGTGATCACCTTCGGCATTGATGACAGTTACCAGATCGTTTTCCGTTCGGCATCGGCTGCCGCACCCGCGGCGCAGGAGTCGGTGGCCAACCTGCTCACGCGCATCGGCACGCTTTCCGATTTCGCCGGCTCAGCCGCCCCCAGCGGATTGAGCAGGCTCAATCTGCTGCTGGAGGCGACGTCGCTGCTGCACTCGCAGCTTCCTGTGGAGTCCGTGCTGGGCACGATGCTGGATCACGCGATTTCGATCACGCACGCCGATCGCGGGCTGCTGATTGAGCGCGACGCCGGGGGCACATTGCGCGTGCGCCTGGCGCGCGGCAACAAGGGCGAGAACCTGCCGCCGGAGACGCTGAACCCCAGCCAGACAGCGATCAACCAAGCGATCGGCCGGCAAGCGAGCGTGATTACGGAGGACCTGAACCTGGCCGGCCTGGACCTGAAGGCGGCGGAGAGCGTCGTGGTGCAGGGGCTGCGCGCGGTGGTTGCGGTTCCGCTGTATGCTTCGTCTCGCTCCACCGCCGACACGGGCACAGCGGACGAGCACGGCCAGTTGCTGGGTGTCATCTATCTCGACTCGCGGCGGATCGCTGCGTTTTCGGCGCTCGACCGGCAGATTCTGGATGCGCTGGCGGTGCAGGCGGCCAGCATTCTGGACAATGCGCGGCTGGTGGAGCGGGAACGCGAGCGCCAGCGGCTGGAGCAGGAGCTGTCGATCGCGCGCAACATCCAGCAGGCGCTGCTGCCGCACGGACTGAACGATTATCCTCACCTGGCCGTCACCGGCGTGCATTATCCGTGCACCGAGGTGGGCGGCGACTACTTCGACGTGGTTCCGGTGAGCGAGGACCGCACGGCGATTCTGATCGCGGACGTGAGCGGCAAAGGGCTGGGCGCGGCGCTGCTGACCACGATGCTGCAGGGCGCGTTGTCGGGGATGACCATGGGCGCGGATCCCGTGACGGTTTTCAACCACATCAACCGCTTTCTGTGCCGGCACGCGGAGGTCGGCCGCTACGCGACCATGTTCATCGGCATAGTGGGCCACGACGGCATGCTGGAGTACATCAAGGCCGGGCATCCATCGCCGCTGTTGCTGCGCCAGGGCAAGGTGAGCGAACTCTACACCGATGGGTCGTTCCCGGTGGGACTGATTCCCGAGGCGGAGTTCACGTCGGCGCGGCTCCAGCTTGAGCCGGAAGATACGCTGGTGCTCTTCAGCGACGGCGTGACGGAGGCGGAGGACCCCAACCACGAACCTTTTGAAGTGGAGCGCCTGAGCCGGGTTCTTGCCGGGCAGCAAGCAACACCTGTCGAAGCACTGCAGCAGTTGATTCTCGATGCCGTGCGCGAATTCACGCGAGGGGCCAAGCAATCTGACGATCTGACCCTGCTGGTGGTGCGCTACCGCAAGCCGGCCTGAGGCCTGCTCCGGCATGCGCCGCCGCGGGCGAAAAACCACCGTAAGGTCAAGATTTTAGAGGCTGAGATTGGCTACGGCCCCGAAGCCGGATTGATACAATCCACACCATGGCCGCCCCAACAGTCATTGGAAGGTATGAGATTGTCGAGGAGTTGGGACGGGGCGCCATGGGAAGCGTTTTCAAGGCCCGCGACCCTGTTGTAGGCCGCATTGTGGCTCTCAAGACCATTCATACCGCGGCACTCCAAGGCGCGCAAAGTGAGGAGTATCGCGCGCGATTCTACCGCGAGGCGCGGGCCTCCGGAGTTCTGTCGCATCCGGGAATCGTTCCCGTGTTCGATGTGGGCGAGCACGAGGGAGCACCCTTTCTGGTGATGGAGTTTGTCGCGGGACGGACGCTGGCCGACGTCATCAAGAAAGGCGAGCGGTATTCGCTCGATCGCGTGTGCGAGATCGGCCAGCAGATGGCCGACGCGCTGGGTTATGCGCACCGCCAGGGCGTGATTCACCGCGATATCAAGCCCGCCAACATTTTGATGACCTCGCGCGAGGTCTATGGCAGCGAGCGGCCCCGGATCACGGACTTCGGCATCGCCAAGCTCGCGGCCAGCGAGATTACGACCACCGGCCAGTTGCTGGGCACGCCCGCATTCATGCCGCCGGAGCAGTTTACTGGCGCGCCGATTGACGGCCGCGCCGACCTCTTTTCGCTGGGCGTGATTCTTTACTCGCTGGCCACCGGCGAGCAGCCCTTCCCCGGCGAGACCATGACGTCCGTCTCCTACAAGGTGGTCCACACCGAGCCGATTCCGCCGGCAAAACTCAACCCTGCCATACCGGCGCGGTTGGAAGCCGTGATCCTAAAATGCCTGGCGAAGAGCCCGGCGGACCGCTACCAGACCGGCGAAGAGTTGGCGCAGGACCTGGCGGCCATTCGCGCTGGCGCCACATCGCCGGGGATGCAGTCGATGGCGGCGGCGGCAGGCGGCTCCGACAGGACTCTGGGACCCGCGGCAACTCCCTCGAGCATTCCGCCGGGGTTCAACGCGGCGTCGCTGGCGCCATCGCCGCAGCCGGGACCGTCGGCCGGCGCTCAGGGCGCGGCGGAAAAGACTTCCAAGCCCGCGCGGGCTGAGTCGGTTTTCGGCATGGCATTGTTGGCGGCAGCGGGATTGGCGATCGTCGCGGCGGGCGGATGGTTCTGGTATCAGCATCACAAGCAGGCAGTGCCGGCGCAGCAACAAGCATCCACGCCTCCCACGCCGCAACCTGCCGCGCCCGCGATAGAGCCGGAGACCGCCGGCCCCGCAGTGCAGGGTCAACCTGCGGCGGCGGCGCCCGCACCCGGCGCAATTCCTGCGCCCGCGCCCGGCGCAACTCCAGCGGCTGCGCCGGCAAAGCCCGCGGCAAAACCGTCTCCGTCGAAAGCCTCGGCAGGAACGTCGCAGCCTCCTGCGCCAGCCGCGCCTGCCCCCGTCGCAAAGCCCCCTGCAACTCCCGCGGCGTCCGCGAATCCCCAACAGGCGGCAGGCGCTCCCGCTGCAGGGTTCGATCCTCGCAAGGCCGACCCGAACAAAAATGGCAAGCTCAAGATCGATGTCAGCAAATTCCCCAGCGGGCTCGCGTTCACTGTGAACAGGAACCGGCAGGCCTACCTGCAATTCGTGACCGGCGACGGCACGAACCTGGACAACCTCTATGTTCCGCCCGGCGTGCAGACGTTCCGCGTGACGATCAAGAGCGGCGGCCAGGAGTGGGCCTCGAACATCGTCAGCGACGATTTCAAAGCCAAAAAACGCAAGACCCTGAAGGTCCAACTGATGGAGAAGGGCAAGGCGTTGGCAAAGGTCACTCTGCCGATCAGCAAGGATGCGCAGCTTTTCGCTTCTTTCTCCAGCGGTCTGAGCGGCATTTTGCCGTTCTGATCGCGGGGCTTTGTAACAGGCGCGGAGCCTTGTAACAGGATTGTCACATTCGGCCGGTACCATCTCGCTAGCTTGCGCTGGCTGCGTGGAATGCCGGAACGGCCGGGACGGCAGCAGAAGATCCCCGGCAATTCGCAACGCAAAAAAGGAAGAACGCAATGCAAATCTCGACAGAAGAAATGGATGGCGGCGTAACCAGGGTCGAACTGGATGGGCGCATGGACATCGCCGGAGCCGCGGTTGTGGACCTGAAGATGAATCTGATCGCGGGAAGCGCCAGGAAGCTGCTGATCGACTTGCAAAAGGTTTCGTTCCTCGGTTCGATGGGCTTGCGGTCTATCGTGATTCCCGCGCGAGCGGTGCACAGCCGCGGCGGCAAGGTTGTGCTCTTCGCGCCCACGGAGATGGTGGCATCGGTTCTGAAGACCGCCGGCATCGATTCGCTGTTTCCGGTTCACCAGGATCTTGGGGCCGCATTGGCGGCGCTGCAATGAGCTCAACCCGTTGGCCGGCGGAAATCATGCCCGGAGAAGACACAGTCAAGCCCGCGTCCCGGCTGACCATCGAGAGCCGGCTCGACGACCTCGCGCTGGTTTGGCGGTGGGTCGAGGCCCTGGCCGCCGAGCACGCAATTCCGGCTGATACGCAGTTCGCCATTCACCTCTGCCTTGAGGAGGCGCTCTCGAACATCATTCACCACGGATACTTAGGCGAGCCGAACCACGCCATCACCTTGGATTGCACGGTGGATCTCGCGCCGGGCGGAGCGCATGAGCTCTCGTTCGTGGTTGAAGATCAGGCCCCTCCGTTCGATCCACTGGCGCCCTCGGCGGTGGAAGAAGCGCCGATTCCAGCGTCGATCGATGAGCTTCGGCCCGGAGGCCAGGGCATCCGGCTGCTCAAAAAGTTCGCCGGCAGCCTCGCTTACCAGCACCTCGCCGGCGGCAATCGGCTGACCATCCGATTCGCGATTCCACATTGAGGGCCCGGCGGCGGCGTGGGTGGCGGCTTTGCTGCCCCAAGTCGTTGATTTGCGGCTCTTGCGCGGCTCCTTGGGGTTTTCCGCGCGCCACTTGGGGTATCATTACGTCTATAGAGTGTGTGCAGCCGGCTTCCCTTTGCGGCCGCCGCGGTGGTGTGTGTGTCCCGATTCTTTCAGCGCTCCGTGTTTGCAATTTCCGTGGTGATCTTCGCCGCGCTTATCTTGGGTTACGTTCTCGGCGAGTTCGGATGGCTTGGCGTTCATGCCGGCGACGAACAGGATGGCGCGTACAAGCAAGTCCGCGTCTACGCCGAGGTTCTGCGCAAGATCCAAAACTACTACGTGACCGAGCCCAAGATCGCCGAGGTAACCAACGGCGCGCTGCACGGCCTTCTCGACTCGCTCGATCCCGATTCGAGCTATCTTTCGGCGGCCGAGTACAAGACCTATAAGGACCGCCCCGCCACGGAGAACGCGCAGGTGGGATTGACCATCTCCAAGCGCTTCGGCTACGCCACGGTGGTGAACGTGCTGCCCGGCTCGCCCGCCGACCAGGAGCACCTCCGCGACGGCGATGTGATCGATCTGTTGGACGGACAATCGACGCACGATCTTCCGCTGGCCATCCTCCGTTTCATGCTGACGGGCAAGCCCGGCACCACAGTCACGCTCTCGGTGGTGCGGCCGTTCAAGCCCGATCCCGACAAGATTGCGCTGACCCGCGCGATCGTTGCGGCGCCGCCGCTTGGCGAGCAGTTCTACGAGAACGCGACCATTCTTTATCTGAAGCCGGGCGTCCTCACTGCGGCCCGCGTGGACGACATCGCGGCCAAAATCAAAGCCGCGGGCAAGGGACACAAGATCCTGCTCGACCTGCGCGATACCACAGGCGACGACCCCAGGCAGGGCTTGCGCCTGGCGAACTTCTTCATCAAGCAGGGGACCCTGGCCACGCTCGAAGGCCAGAAATTTCCCCAGCAGACTTTCACCGCCGATCCCGCGCAGTGGCTGACCGACGCGCCGGTGGCAGTGCTGGTGAACCGTGGCACCTACGCCGCGCCTGAACTGACTGCGGCGGCGATCGAGGATCTGAAGCGCGGCGACGTGGTGGGTGAGCGCACCTTCGGCGAAGGAACGGTGCAGAAGACGCTCGATCTGCCCGACGGAGCGGCCCTGATGCTGACGGTGGCCAAGTACGAGGATCCCAACGGCAAAAAGATTCAGGACGACGCCGTCACGCCGAATGTTGTGGTTGCATCGCCCGTGGACGATGGCGAGCCCATGCCGCCGTCGAACGGCGACGAGCCGCTGAACCAGGCGCTGGCGCTGCTGAAGGCGAAGAACGGATAAGCGGCCAGCCCGCCGAACCGCAGTCGTCTCCTCAATTGGCGTCGGATTCCCGCTCTTGCACTGCGTGGTGCGCGCTTGCGGCGGCGCAGTCTTGGCGCATCGATCCAATGCTAGCCTTATAGGGAGAGGCACTCCTCCACCTCGCCGGGTGGAGATTTGCCCGCGAGGCCAGACCTGCCTTGGCTGCCACGACCCATCAGACCGTTGAACCGCTCGTTTCGAGCCGGCCGCGCCGCTCTGCCGGCCCGCGGTTTCCCCAGCGCCGCCGCCGCAAGCTGGCAGGCCGCTCCGCCATTGCAGTGCTGGTGCTGCTCGCGGCGGTCACCGGCTCGCTGGCCGGATTCACACTCGTTTACTCCGTCGATCTGCCGCAGATCCAGGACCTGGAGCATTACCGCCCGTCCACTATTACCGACCTCTATGACCGCAAGGGGCGGATCATCGGATCCTTCGCGTTGGAGCGGCGCGAGGTGGTGGGCTACGACGATTTCGCGCCCGTGCTGCGCCAGGCCGTGATCTCGATTGAAGACAAAAACTTCGAGTCTCACTGGGGCATCAACGTCTTTCGTGTCGCCGGCGCAGTCTGGCACGACATCCGCAGCCACGGCCGCGCCCAGGGCGCCTCAACGCTGACCATGCAGTTGGCGCGCAATCTGTTTCTCTCCTCTGACCGCACGGCAAGGCGCAAACTGCAGGAGGCCTACCTCGCCATCCAGATCGAACGGGCCTTCACCAAGCAGCAGATTTTCACGCTCTACGGCAACCAGATTTATCTGGGCAGCGGGAATTACGGCTTCGAAGCCGCCGCGGAGTATTTCTTCTCAAAGCACGCGAAGGATTTGAACCTTACTGAGGCGGCGCTGCTGGCCGGACTTCCCAAGGGGCCGGTGGCGTTTTCGCCGGTGCTGAATCCGGAGCGCGCGCTGCGCCGCCGCAACCTGGTGCTGAGCGAGATGGAGTCGGATGGCGCGATCACGCACGCGCAGGCCGAACAGGCGCGCAACGCTCCGCTCGGGTTGCGCCTTGCGCCGCCCGAGGGCTCGGTGGCGCCGTGGTTTCAGGAGGAGGTGCGCCGCGAACTGGAAAAGCACTTCGGCGCTGAGGAAGTGCACCAAGCCGGCCTGCGCGTCGATACCACACTCGATCTGGACCTCGAGAAGGTGGCCAATCGCGCCGTGCCCGACGGCGTGGCCGCCTACGAGAGGAAGCAGGGCTGGCACGGCAAGCTCGAAAATGTTCTTGCCACCAGCGCAACGCTCGACTCCTACCGTCATCCCGATTGGGCGGTGACGGCAGGCCCCGGCGACTACGTGCATGCGCTGGTCACGCGTGTGCTCCCGCTTGAGGTTCACGCGCGCATTGGGCCGCCGAATCAGGAAGGCTCGGAGGTCGTGCTGCTGCCTGCCGATTGGCAGTGGACGGGCGTTCGCTACGGCGACGCGCTGGCCAAACCCGGCGACATCCTTTATGTGCGGATGAGCGCAGCCACGGAGAGCGGAGAGCGGCGTGCTTCTCTCGAACAGGACTCGGGAGCGCAGGGCGCGCTGCTGGCCGTCGATAACACCAGCGGCGACGTGCTGGCCATGGTGGGTGGCCGTGACTACGCGCTGTCGGTCTTCAACCGCGCCACGCAGGCCGAGCGGCAGACCGGATCGAGCTTCAAGCCCTACGTGTACACGGCTGCGGTGGAGGACGGCGTCAAGCCCACCGACATCATCGTCGATGGGCCGGTGCGCTTCGGCGACTACGTGCCGCACAACTACGAGAACGACTACAAGGGCGCCATGACCATCGCCAACGCCTTCGCCGAGTCGCGCAACATTCCCGCGCTCAAGCTGGCCGCGCGCGTGGGCATGCACAAAGTGATCGACATGGCGCACCGCTTCGGCGTGACATCGAACATTCCCCCTTATCTACCGGTGGCGCTGGGCGCGGTGGAGATCACGCTCGAAGAGCAGGTGTCGTCCTACGCCGTCTTCCCCAACGACGGCATCCGCGTAGCGCCGCGGCTGATCCGCAAGGTGACGAATTCCGACGGCATCACGCTTTGGCAGGACGCGCCCGCCGTCGACGAAGTCATCGACCAGCAGACGGCGCGCACCATGATGACTCTGCTGCGCGGCGTGACCGAACACGGCACCGGCGTAGCGGCCGCGCAGTTGAATCACCCGCTGGGCGGCAAGACCGGGACCACCAGCGACTTCACCGACGCGTGGTTCCTGGGCTTTTCGCCTTCCGTCACCTGCGGCGTGTGGGTGGGCTACGACAGCCGCGAATCTCTGGGCAAGAAGCAGTCGGGCGCAGTGGTCGCGCTGCCCATCTGGATAACGTTTATGCGCGCGGCCATCGCCGGCAAGGACGACGAGCAGTTCCCCGGCGACGAAGATGGTCCGCTAGACAGAGCTGACATCACGCCGCCCGCAAAGCTTCCCGCGCAAGCGCCCGCGATGAAAGCGACCTTGCCAACCCGGCAACGCACTCTTGTCGTCAAGCCCGCGTTAGCTTCTCCACAAAAGCTAATGACGAAGCCGGCAAATAAAGCCCAAGTCAAGCCTGCATTGACGTCAAACCGCTGACGCATCACAGCACGACCTCAAACCTGCCCTTCAACTCAGCATAAAAGCCCCTTGCCCCATCCTTTCGCGCTCCTTGCGAAAGGGTGGGATCGCAGGAACCTCGACAATTCTCTTTCAACCCGCCACGAAAAGCGGGCGCCCCGGGTCCCGATTCTGAGATCCTGGATGGCACGCTTGTAGGAACAAAGGGGCTGAAAGCTAGGAGCTAGAAGCTAGAAGCTGCCTTATCCGAAAATACCGCTTCGCTCTCGCCACATCCTTGAGGATCTGAGCCTTCAGCGCATCCGGCGACGGCCATTCGCGCTCGCCCCGCAGACGCAGCAGGAACTCGAGTTCGAGCGGCGTCTTTTCGTCGAGGTCAATCGGCTCGAAGTCGAGAATATGCGACTCGACGGCGAACGACGCTTCGCCGAAGGTCGGGCGGTTGCCGACGTTGGTCACGGCCTGAAACGCGCGCCCGTTCATCTTGAGCCGCGTGACGTAGACGCCGAAGGCCGGGAGCAATTCCGCGTAAAGCGCGAGATTGATAGTGGGCACCAGGAGCCGGCTGCCGATGCCGCGCCCCGAGGCCGGTGTCGAAAGCACGGCGAAGGGACGCCCCAGCATCCAGCGCGCGCGGCGCACGTCGCCTGCGGCGATAAGCGCGCGAACGGCTGAGCTTGAAACCTCAAGCCCGCGCACGCTCACCGCTTCGTGAACGCGCACGGCGAAGCCCAGCTCCGCGCCCATCGCGGCTAACTCGCGCACTCCGGCCGTGGCCCCGTGCCCGAAGCGAAAGTTTTGCCCTTCGTGGACGCTGCGGACGCCGAGCGCCGCAACAAGAATCCGCTCGACAAATTCGCGCGGCGAAAGATTGGCGAGGGCTGCATCGAAGGGAAGCAGGAGCACGGCGTCGATTCCCGTCTGGGCCAGCAGCCGCAGGCGCTCGGGCAATGGCGTGAGCAGCCGCGGTGCATGCGCAGGGCGCAAGAACTGCTCGGGGTGAGGTTCGAAGGTGATAGCCACCGCCCGCGCGCCCGTCTCCCGCGCCTCGGCCGCAACGGCGTCAAGAATCTCGCGATGCCCGAGATGCACGCCGTCAAAGTTGCCCACAGCGGCTACTGTCGGACCAAACCCAGCCGGAATGTCATCGAGCGAACGAAACACCGCAAACGCGCTGCCGCCCGGCGACGCCTGGCTTGCGGCGTGAATTCGCTCCGGCCTCATAGCGTTACGGGCACACTCAGCCCGTCGTAGGCCAGCCTGGCGTCTGCAGGCAGGTTGCGGTTGGTTTCTTCGTGGCCCAGGTCGTGGGCGATGTGCGTGAACCAGGTTTGCCGCGCGCCGATGCGCCGCGCCCATTCGAGCGACTGCTCCACGGTGGAGTGGCTGGGGTGGGGTGCGTGGCGCAGCGCGGAGAGCGCCAAAACCTCAACGCCTTCGAGCAGCGCAAAGCTCGGCTCCGGGATCGCGCTCACATCGGTCAGGTAAGCTGCGTTGCCAAATCGGAATCCGGAGATGGGCAGCTCGCCGTGAAAAAGCGGAATCCGCACAAACTCTACGCCGTGCACCGGATTGCGCGCGGTCAGCGGCATGAGTTCGACGCGGGCCCGCGTGGGATAGGTGGCATGCGGCGAGAAGGTGTACGAGAAGATCTGCTCCAGCACAGCTGTCGTCTCCGCATCGGCGAAGAGCGGAATGGGCCCGCCCCGCCGCGAGGCAATGAAGCTCAGCGGGCGCAGATCGTCCATGCCGAGAATATGGTCGGCGTGCGCGTGCGTGTAAAACACGGCATCGACATGCGTGAGCCTCTCGCGGAGGGCCTGCTCGCGGAAGTCCGGCCCGGTGTCGATGATGACCACGCGCTCAAGCTCGGGAGCGTCGCCGGAATCCCCCGCGCGCTCGGTCCAACGCAACAGCACCGAGGGCCTTAGCCTGCGGTCGTGCGGATCGGCCGAGGTGCACACTTGGCAGGCACACCCCAGCGTGGGAACCCCCATCGAAGTCCCTGTGCCTAGAAATGTGAGCGCGCCTTGCATTTCAAGCTGCTAGCTCCTGCCTTCTAGCTTCTAGCTTCCAGCTACAGGCCGGTCTTTGCTTATGTTGGTGTCGTGCCATCTTTCCACATCGTACGAGAATCGCGAAACCCATGACCCGCCATTGGGCCTCCGGCGAAAGGCAAAGCGCGAAGCCAGCATTGGATTCGTACACAACGGGCCAGCAGTTGGAAGTTGAAGGCTAGGAGCTAGAAGCTAGCAGCTGGAAGCTGTTTCTCACTTCTTCGCGGGCGGCGGAGGCGGCGCCATGTTGGGCACGGCCATCATGCTGGTGAGTTCGAGAAAGGCCATGCGCGCCTCGAAAAGCACCGTCTGCAAAATGCGATCCTCGGCGTCCGTCAGGTTGCCGCGTGTTTTCTCCGCCAGAATTCCCAGCAGGTCGATGGTGGTGCGCGCGCCCACAATGTCCACTCGCGGTTGCTGGCCTTCCTGTGCGCCGGCTCCCATCTGCAGCATTGCGGTTACATAGAGCTGTTGCACCAGGTGCTCGAATTCCATCGGCGGCTGCGGCCCCACTGCGGGGTTCTGCGCGCGGATCATGTCTTCCAGCCTTTGCGCCGAGGCGTCGTAGGCGGCTTTCTGCTTGTGGCTCTCTTGGGCAGTCGGCGCCGGCGGCAGTTCGTCCGCCGATCCCGGTCCCTGCTCGGCTTGCGCAGGCTGCGGCGTGGCGGCCTCGCGCCGCGGTTCATTCACCACGAGCCGCGGCCCGGGCGGCGGCTCTTGCGGCGTCGGCGGGGCGGGTTCAGCCGGCTTCGGCGCCGCCGCTTGCGCGCTTTCCTCTTCCGCTTTGATCTTGCGGCGGTCAATCACTTCGAATTTTGGCGTTTCGCTCATAGCTTCAAGTTTCTCATCCCGTTGCCGTTCAGCTCTCGATTCCCTTGCTCGACAGCGGCAAGAGAGATGTTCAAACAACGATCAAGCGTCCTCAATCAGGTGCCTGCTCGGCAGCATGCGCCGATGCAGTATCCGGCTAATAAAAATGCCCTCTCCGTCCACACGGTAGATTACAACGTGCTTTTCGTGCTCCATCGAGCGGTATCCCCGTCGAATCCGATCGCATGGCCTCCCGATTCCCGGAGTTCGGGCTAATTGTCGAAAGCAGCCGTCCAGGCCATCGAGGTAGCGACTGGCTTGCTCCAAACCCCACATGTCCACCGTATAGTCGGCAATCTCGATCAAGTCGAGCCGCGCCAGCCGCGAAAACCGATATTCGGGCAACGGTTATGCTCTCCCCGTTACCAATGCCCGCCTACGCATCCGCTCGCGTACCTCGCCCATCACGTCTCCGTCTGCAACCCCGCTCTCTTCACCCGTCAGAACGGCCGAGCGGATCGCCCGCAGCCTGGCCCGGTCCGTTTCATCATCCTGTTTCAGGGCCCTGAGACCGGCGCGGATCACTTCGCTCGCATTGGCATATTCACCGCTTCCGATCTTCGCATCGACGAAGCGATCCATCTCCGGGGTCAGGTTGACATTACGCGTCGGCATGGTTCCTCTCCGCTGTTTCTCTATGCTAGCGGGATTGGCAACTGTTGGCAATCAGCTTCGGCGGCGCTTCCAGGATTTGCGCCGTTCCCTCTTGAGCCCCCGCCTTGTACCGGAAGACCGGGCCGCGCTCTTCGGCTTCGGTACGCATCATGCCCAGGGCGAACACGCGTTTCCCGTTCCCCAGCGGCAGCTCGGCCGCGCTGGTGATCTGGCCGGCAACTGTTCCGTCCCCAAGCGTCAACTCCGCGCCGCTCGAAGGGACGGGACCCTTGAGCTCCAGTGGCCGCAGATGGCGGTGGACGCTGCCGCGCGAGCGGATCCGCTCCACAATCTCCTGGCCCAGGTAGCATCCTTTGGTGAAGTGCAGCGCGCGCATCTGCGAGGTTTCCTGGGGCAGGTCTCGCTCCACCATGTCGATCCCGTATGCCGGAATGCCCTCGGCAATGCGAAAGGCCTCAATTGACGCGCAGCCCACCGGCGTAGCTCCGCCCGTGCGCAAGCACGGCCACAGCTTGGTCAGCCCCGCAGACGGCAGCCAGATCTCGTAGTGCGTTGCGAGCACGCCGTGGGTGCGCAGAATCCGCAGGTCCCAGCCGTTCCACTCCACGCTTGTTCCCGCCATGGGGCTCCCGATCACCGGCAGACCGACGCGTTCCAGCACTTCTCCGGCAAGCGGGCCGGTGAGGCCCATAGCCGTCTCCGAGCCGGCCTCGCCGACCTGCTCCTCGCCCAACGGAACCAGCTCCACATCGTCCATGATGATGAACCGGTTAAGGTGGGCCAGCAGTTTGTCGATCTGGTCGGCTGCAATTTCCAGCTCCAGCCCGGACTCTCCGGCGAAGGGCGTTCCCAGCAGGCGGTCGCCGCCCTGAGAGCCTGTTCCGGAAGGGTTTCGCCGCTGGGGCGAAGGTTCCTCGCCTCCCCGCCAAACCGTCAGGTCTCCCTGAATGTGGCCCTGGGCGTTCAGCACCAGATTCCATGCTCCGGTGTTGGGAAAAAGGTCGTTGACGGTGTTGGTGACCATCCCGCTCAGCCAACGAAAGCGATCGGCCCCGCGGACGGCCACGCGCCGCATCCAGCCCAGGTCGTGGATGGCGGCCCCGGACGCAAACGCGGCTGTTTCCACTTCTGGCGCGTCTAAATCTTGTGGGGTCAACGCGCCGCGGTAGACGGTAAGCTGATGCGGCGTGCGCGCGGATTCAAGCATGGCGGCCACTGCGGTGGCCTGCAGGTTTGCGGCAAGATCGAACTCAGGCATGGGAACCGATCCGCGATTCGGGCCGGAACTTCTCGAAACTTGGCGCGAAACCGCTTCCTGATTATAGCCTTGAAGAGAGACGCCGGAGTGGCGGGCCGGCGACCCGGGAATCGAGCCAACCCCACAGGGAGAATGGATGAGGAATCGGCACACAAACGCGATACGGATCGGGCGCTGGGGAACCGTTGCCCTGCTGGTTTTTCTGGCGGCGGCACAGGCAGCCGGGGCGCAGCAGCCTGCTCCATCCACGCCTCCTCCGGGGGCCGCTCCGCACAGCGGCGCCGCAGATTCCGCTCCATCCCATGGCAATCAAGGCAACAAATCCGCCACCCAAATCACGCCCGAGCAGGCCAGGCAACTCTTCGCGCTGGTCGATGAGCTCATCAAGTTCTCCTCCGAGGAAACCGGGCTGCCGATCAAAAGCTCAGTCAAGCGCCAGCTGACCACGCGCACCGCCGTGGAAGGTTACCTCGAAGAAAAGTTCAACGACGACGAGGGCGCGAAGCGGTTGGAGCGCGACGAGATCGTGCTGAAGAAATTCGGGCTGATCGACCGCGACTTCGAACTCAAGCCCTTCCTGTTGGCGCTCTTGAAGGAGCAGATCGAAGCCTACTACGACTCCAAGACCAAAACCGTGAATCTGCTCGACTGGGTGGATCCCGATGAGCAAAAGGCGGTGATGGCGCACGAGTTGACCCATGCCCTGCAAGACCAGCACGCGGACCTGGAGAAGTGGGACGACCAGACGCCCGACAACGTTTCGCACGACGCGGCCGGCGACCAGGATCACCTGGCCAAGGACGAGATGGACACCGCGCGCGACGCCGTGGCGGAGGGCCAGGCCACAGCCGTAATGATGGACTACATCCTGAAGCCGCTGGGCAAGAGCCTCATCAAGGACCCCGAGGTGCTCGATGTCGTCCGGTCGCAAATGACCTCCACGGAAGACTCGCCGGTGATGGCGCGCGCGCCGCTGCTGCTTTCGGAGTCGATGCTGTTTCCTTATCGCGAAGGCCTTAGCTTCGAGCAGGACGTGTGGATGGATCGGGGACAGACCGCGGCCTTTGCCGGCACGCTCGATCGTCCGCCGACCTCGAGCTGGGAGATCATCAATCCGCGCATGTACGAGCAGAAGCGCATCCCCGCCATCCCGCTGCTGCCCGACATCCATCCCCTTGTCGACCCGCTCTACCAGGCCTATGACATCGGGCAGATTGGGGAGCTCGACGTGCACATCATCACCGAGCTCTTTGGCGGCGACAACTCGGCCCGCGACCTCACTCCTGCCTGGGATGGCGGCCTCTACTGGGCCGGCCAACTGCGCAGCGCCACAACCCCGGCGGAACAGGCCAGCACGAAATCCATCGGACTCTTCTACCTGTCGGTTTGGAAGAACGCCGATTCCGCCCAGGTCTTCGCCAAGCTCTACGCCAGGAATTTGGCACGAAAGTATTCCAGCGTTCAACTCGAGACATCCACAGATCTCTCCGCTCCGGCCGATGACGGTTCGGTCGAGCAGGTCTACTCGACCAACGAAGGCCCCGTCGTCATCACCACCCGAGGCAAGCTGGTCTTCGTCGCGGAAAGCTTCCCACTGCCCCTGGCGCGCAAGCTCACTTCGCTAATTCTGGATGCCCAGGGCGGCGGCGCGATGCGCATGACGGCCGTTCCGCCGCGGACCGTTGCGCCATCCTCTCCGAGTTTTTCTGGGGAACAATTCACTGACTTTTCCGGCGAACCCGCATCCCTCACCGGTGATCTCGTCCACTTCTTCGCAGACTGCGGTGTGATGAAGGCCGCCGTGGATGCCCAATTGAAAGCCTTCGCAAAATAATTCGCGCCGCATGAAACGATCCGCTGGCCGCGCCTCTCTCCCTTTTCCAGAGGTGGTGGAAAATCGCTCCCCAACCTCGCCAATTCACGCCAGTCTTCCAACCCTTCACCGCGTTATGATGAAAAGCCGGAAGGCGCTCCGCGCTTCTTGCGTTTTGGAGCCACTTTCGGCCCACGCAAGGAGACCCGCACGTGCAAGGCAAGCTCGAACTGATGATGGGACCGATGCGCAGCAACAAGACCGCGGAGCTTTTGCGCCGCGCCGACATGCGCCGCCATTACGCCAAACAATATGTGATGGTCCTCAAGCCCAGCGACGACACCAAGGGCGGGCCGGGTGTGGTGGAGAGCCGCAATCCGAACGGCGGCAAGATGAGCGCCGTCGAGTTCAAATCCACGAACACGTGGGAGGTGCTGCGCTCGATCCGCGACACGGAGCAGGAGATTGGCAAGCGCGTGGAGTGCATCGCCATCGACGAAGGCCAGTTTGTCGATCAGCTCTTCCTCTTCACCAAGCACCTGCTCGACGCGGGCCACGATGTTCTCGTGGCCGGCCTCGATCTGGACTTCCGCGCCATGCCCTTCGGCGAGATGCTGAATCTCACCTGGCTGGTAAACGCGTACGGCGGCAGTATCACCGAGTGCATGGCCTACTGCAATTGCGGAGCGCGCGCCCTCTACTCGCAGCGCCTCATCGACGGCAAGCCCGCGGCCATCGACAGCCCCATCAAAGTACCCGGCGACTCCTACGAGCCGCGCTGCGCGGAGCACTTCGTCCTGCCGGGCCGCCTGCATTAAACCGCCCGATGGATAGGACGTAGGCCCGTTCGTGCCACGAGCGGCGACGCCCGCAATGGCAAAGGATCAAGCAGAATGGGTTGGCATGGTGCCGGGAGGGTCGGATTGCCGGTTCGTGTTGATTCTAAATAAGTTATTGGAGATATTAGACGCTCAAAGCTATCAAAACGCAGGAAACGCGGTTCTTGAGTACGCTACAAGTACACGGGATTCGCTACGGAAATTCAGCGCGCCAGCTCGGTCATGAGCCAGGCCCTGGCCATCTTCCAATCGCGCATGACGCTTTGAGGGGAAATCTTCAGCACTTCTGCCGTCTCCTCGACGCTAAGACCTCCGAAGAACCGGAGCTCGACGACCTTTGCTTTGCGCGGGTCGATCTGAGCCAATGCATCCAGCGCTTCGTCAATGGCAACAATTTCACGGTCCCTGGAGCCCGAGGCGACTTCCGGTACGTCGTCCAGATTCACGTGAACGACCGCTCCACCCCTTTTAGCCATACCTTTCGCGCGGGCTCGATCCACCAGGATCCGCCGCATCATGTTCGCCGAAACCGCGAAGAAATGAGCTCGATCCTGCCAGCTGACGCTGTCTACCTCAACCAGCCGCAGGAAAACCTCGTGGACCAACGCGGTGGCCTGCAAGGTGTTGCCGGCCCTTTCATTGCGCATGTATTTGGCCGCCATTCGGCGCAATTCCAGGTACACCTTCGGCGTAAGTTCCTCTAGAGCTCCTTGGTCGCCTCCGCTCCAGGCCTTCAGGAGGTGGGTGATGCTGATTGCTTCCTCGCCCATAAGCCCTGCCGATGCAACAAATCATACCGCTTCGCGATCAATGCAAAAGATATTTCGAGCCGCGTTGTAGTTTTTCGCCGCAGTTCTCGCTTACCAAGATGAAGCAGACAAATATCGGCGACGGTGAAGCAACCGGTGCCAGCAGTGCCGGTTCTGCCTACGGTCAACCCTGAGAGGGCCTGCTTCGGCCCAACTCTCTAACCAGACCCTATAGTCCCGGTAGGGACACTCATCACTGAGCGCCCCCCGGACAGATCCGGACGAGCGGAGTTACCGCATCCGGCTCCCACCTTGGGTGAGAACGCCGAGACGCACCAGAGGATAAGGATGACAGA
>Ga0182027_10001066_pt1 | contig 46109 bp, 37 predicted proteins | sample 712E1DmetaG_FD_121300 | JGI IMG/M metagenome (GOLD analysis project Ga0182027, IMG submission 121300) | Permafrost microbial communities from Stordalen Mire, Sweden - 712E1D metaG (Illumina Assembly) | ecosystem: Environmental > Terrestrial > Soil > Wetlands > Permafrost | place: Sweden...
AGTGTCTCGCTTTTCGAGAAAACCTATATTTTACAAGCACTTAGCGATATACCACCTAATTTTGAGGAGTATCGATCTCCTAACCAATTGAATTTGTTCAACTTATAGTTGGACACTAGTGACATATCACATGATAACGAGATAAATAGATGCATAACGTACGATCTACTCTGGTCCTGTTCTTGCTTTCACTGATGCATCCAGGTATTGGTCATGCCCAATGGGTCAAAACAGATGGGCCATATGGCGGCCCCATAGTTGGAAGTTTTGCTGTCAGCGGTACAAGCCTTTTTGCAGGGGTTGATGGCGCCGGGGTCTTTGCTTCCACGGACAGCGGTACAAGCTGGAAAGCAGTCAATTCAGGTTTAACAAGTACCCGGGTTTTTTCTCTTGCTGTTAACGGGACAAATCTCTTCGCAGGGACTATGGGTGATGGTGTCTTTCTTTCCACAGACAAAGGTACAAGTTGGACACCGGTCAACATGGGCTTGTTTATTCCTCGAATCTACTCTCTTGCCATCATCGACAAAGTCCTTTTTGCTGGGACTGATTACGCGGGCATATTCCGTTCCACGGACAACGGTGCAAGTTGGACACTAACCGCCTCTGGCTACATGAACTCGTATATCACCAGTTTCGCGGCAAATGGGGATACCCTCTTTGCGGGGAGGGAGGGGGGAGGCCTTCTTCGTTCCACGGACTACGGAGAAAGCTGGGCACGATCCGATTCAGGGATAACGAACAATTTCATTAACAGCATCCTAATCAAAGGAAGGACGATCTTTGTGGGAACTCTTGGTGGTCTCTTTGTCTCAACAGACAATGGCACGAGCTGGAGCCAATCGGACTCTGCGCTCACGGATCCAATCACGAGCTTGGCGGTGATAGACACTACTATTGTTGTGGGGACACAGTATCGGGGTAGCGTATTTCTATCCGCCAACAACGGAAAGAGCTGGAAAGCCGTGGATGCAGGTCTGGTCAATTCTGGAACATACTCTCTTGCCGTAATAGGCACAAATCTGTTTGTTGCAACAGGTGTTGGTGTCTTTCATTCCACAAATAATGGAACGAGTTGGGAAGAGGTGAATCTGCGTCTAACAAACACCATGGTCTACTCTATCGTAATCAAGGGCTCAAGTTTATATGCGGGGACTAATGCGGGAGTTTTCATCTCCAACAACAGCGGTTCAACGTGGACTGCCTTAAACACGGGTTTGAAAAGCTATTATATAAACTCTCTCGCCTTCAGCTCCAACAGCGCAACCGACTCGAATCTCTTTGCGGGGACTATCAATGGCGTTTATCGCTCGAACAACAACGGCACCAGCTGGTCTGAAGTCGATTCAGGTATAACGAATAAGGCCGTTGGTTGTCTTGCTTTCAATGGGACGAATCTCTTTGCGGGAGCTTATGGTGTTTATCTTTCTACCAACAAAGGCACAAGTTGGGCTGATGTCGGTTCAGGACTGCCAAACGCGGAGGTCACTTGCCTTGCTGTCAGTGGGACGTACCTCTTTGCAGGCACTTCCAATGGCGTTTATCGCTCCAACAACAACGGCACAAGCTGGACTCAGGTCGATTCAGGCTTGACAGATACTGGTGTCCAGTCTCTTGCCGTTTCTGGCACGAATATCTTTGCCGGAACTATTTATGGCGGCGGCATCTTTCTCTCGACCGACAGCGGAATGAGTTGGAAAGCTCTGAATGCAGGATTGAGCAACACTTCAATGAGTGCACCCTCGATACACTTTCTCGTCGTTACAGGCGAAAATCTGTTCGCTGCAACAACATACGGTGTCTACCTTTCCACAAACAATGGAACAAATTGGACATCGGTCAGTTCTGGATTGACAAGCACTGAAGCTTCTTCTCTCGTTGCAGGCTCAACCTCTGGAGGGATAGGTGGCGCGAATCTCTTTGCAGGGACTTATGGTAGCGGCGTGTGGAGGCGGACGTTGTCCGAGATGATTACCGCTGTAAAGGAAACCGAGAGTGAAATACCCGCAAGGTTCTCGCTTTCACAGAATTATCCCAATCCATTCAATCCAGCTACAACGATTACATATATGGTTCCGAAATCAGTCCATGTGAAGTTGATCGTATATGACTTGTTGGGTCGCGAAATCTCCAGACTGATTAATGAAGAGAAGCAAGAAGGAAGTTACTCTGTGTTCTTTGACGCGTCTCAACTTCCAAGCGGACTATACCTCTGCCGATTGACCGCAGGGGAGTATACGATGGTCAAGAAGATGCTATTATTGAAATGAGTGCCAAGCGAAGGTGCTGTCAGACTTGTTCTGTGAAAAGTCAGGGGAGACAGTTAGCCTGCTATATATTTGCATTTCTTTTCGTATTTTAGGAAAAGAGGTTTCTATGAAAAGCTCTCATTATCAAACTCGACAACTTGTATCAATTTCTTTTTTCCTCTGCATCCCTTTCTGCAGTTTAAGCCTTTCATCCCCAAACAACGACTCTACGAATCTTCTCCAGAATTCAAGCTTCGAATTTAATAATCAGCCCACGCTTCAATATTGGATTGCCGACACAACATTGCGAAAATTCGCCCACGACGTTCCTCTCGATGGCGGACAATGGTCACTGCAACTAAGCCCGGGGTGGTATCCACAAGAGGGTTTTGCACGATCCTATGTCTCGGCCCAATTAGGTGTTGGTGTATATCAGCTTACTGTTTGGATCAAGAGCATAAACGGCTGGAGAGGCAGCGTCCGTCTTGGACAGTGGTCTCAAAACGATTGGGTCAATTCCAGACAGATCTTTTGCGATTCATCGGCGTGGACACAGTATTCGCTCATTGATACAATTTCCCTGCAGCCAAATGACAGTATCGCTGTTCAATTATCGGCTGGCAGTGCTGAATTGGCGAACGGAGATGTGTTATTTGATCTCGTCCGCCTCGAAAGAATTCGGTCAATCACAAATATTGAGGCGAAGGACAAAGCTCTCCCCATCCAGTTCGTACTCCACCAGAACTATCCTAATCCCTTTAATCCGGCGACGACGATATCCTTCGACATCCCCATTCAATCGTTTGTATCGTTGAAGATATATAATGTTTTGGGGGATGAAGTCTCTATTCTTCTGTCCGAAGAGCTGGCTGTTGGGAAATACACGAAGCGATGGAATGCGGAGAATTTTCCAAACGGTGTTTACTTCTACAGGCTACAGGCCGGTTTATCTACGGAGACCAAAAGGCTTGTTCTGCTGAGATGAAACAATTCTTTGTCTGCCGGTCTTTGTATTAAAAGAAGTGCTGTTCCGCACGTGGAGGATCCCAGAAGCAAGATCGATATTCGTCCATTCAAGAGAAACGATTTCACCACGACGTAACCCTGTAAAAAATGCACAGAGAGCTACATAGCTATATATTTCCGATGTTCCAGCCGACAAAATTCCAGCATTCGACGTCTTAAACTGAGCTGTAAAGGTCGAGAAGAGAACTGGTTTTTGTTTTTTTTTGGCAAAGGTTTTAAAATCGGAAAGGACGAGGTATGCTTTCCCTTTGTCTTTGCAGCGTGTGTTTTTTGTCGTGGGCGACCGCTCTCATCGTCCCATCGGAGATACCAAAACGGAGAACGGGTAGGTTTGAAGAGACTGACGTTGGACTTCATAACTTGCACTCCTACTTGAAGTCCGTCGTATTTTACTTCGGCAGAACGGGGAGGCTCACGAGGAGCCTGTATTTGTTACCTGTAAAGTGTATGCCCGACGCGAATCGAACGCGTAACCCCCAGCTTAGAAGGCTGGTGCTCTATCCAGTTGAGCTACGGGCACGACATACCGGCAAAAACCACATAGAAACACCACAATTTTACTCTTTCGTTCAAATATACTCAAGAATTGAACGCGAAGCAAGGAATTTGCCATGGCAACGACGAGCGTAATTTTGCACTTTCCGTTTGCCTTTGCATGCCTTTCTGCTATCTCAGATTGTGAATACGCCAGAATTTTCGTATATTTATACATCTAACCACGCCGCCGAGACACGGACTCGCCTGATTTCCTCTCAAAAAGAATGATTGCAATCCGATGAGTCGCGATGGGAAATAGACATCGCCCCATTTCATTTCGGGATTTTGGGTGCATCATTCACTATAGGAGGTACTAATTCATGGGTTTCACAAAACTTGGCCTGACGGCTAAGATTCTTCAAGGCGTCGAGGATGCTGGCTACAGCACTCCGACCGCAATTCAACTTCAGGCAATTCCTGCTGCCCTTGCAGGAAAAGACATTATCGGCTGTTCGCAGACCGGTACGGGAAAGACCGCGGCCTTTGTCCTTCCGATCCTGCACCGCTTATCTACTCAACCGTCATCCGTCACACAACGGGTGCCCCGCGCACTTGTGTTGACACCGACACGTGAGTTGTGTCTTCAGGTCAACGAATCGGTCCGCAAGTATGGAAAATTTCTGAGCGTACATAGCATGGCAGTCTATGGCGGATCAAATATCAACAGCCAGATCAAACATCTGCAGCATGGAGTGGATGTCCTGGTGGCCACGCCGGGTAGGTTGATTGACCTGATGAACCGCAGAGTGGCGGACCTGTCGCATGTTGAAGTGCTCGTTATCGACGAAGCCGACCGCATGTTCGATATGGGTTTCATCACCGACGTGCGCAAGATTATTGCACGTGTGCAGCCAAAGCGGCAGTCGTTTTTGTTCTCAGCAACGATGTCGAAAGAAGTGCTGCAGTTGGTCAGGGATGTGCAGAAAGATCCTCAGCTGATCGAAGTGGGTGAGCGCAATAATCCGGTCGAGAACGTTACGCAATATTTTTACAGCTGTCCGTCGCCGTCCAAACTTCGGCTTCTGCAACATGTAATCGATGCGGAGAAGATGGATTGTGTTCTTGTCTTCTCACGGACAAAACATGGCGCGGATAAGATCTCAAAACAATTGATCCGAAAAGGCATGGCCTGTACAGTGCTGCACTCGAATCGAACGCAGTCGCAGCGTCAGCGCGCACTGGCGGAATTTAAAAGCGGAGTCATCCGCGTCTTGGTCGCCACAGATATCGCTGCACGCGGCATCGATGTGGATGGCATTTCGCACGTTATCAATTTTGATACTCCCAGATTTGCAGAAGACTATGTCCATCGTATCGGGAGAACCGGGCGGGCATCCGCCCTGGGTGATGCATTGACGTTTGTCTCGAACGACGAACGCGAGTTCATGCAAAAAATCGGAAAATTCATCAGCCAGCGTACGGACCTCAAACCGTATCCGGGTTTTGATTATTCCATGGCGGCCAATGACCGGACGCAAGATTTGTCGGACGAGCCGAGGCATGGCGAAGGAAAATCCCGGTCGTACCATACGGAACGGAAATCGCGGCCGTATCACGCAGAAGGAAAATCATCCTCGCGCTATGCGGAAGGAAGGCCCCGGTTCGAGCGTACAGAAGGGAAATCGCCCTCGCACCATGCGGAAGGGAGAACCCGGTCTGAACACGCGGAAGCAAAACCGCGGCCGCAGCAGGGAAACGAAAATCCTTTTGCAGCGAAGAAAAAGACGGGCATGGGTCTGTTCTCGAAATTCCGGAATAAACGCCGGGATATCAAGAAAAAATACTAGTCTGAATTGATCATAGAAACCCCGCGCATCAAGCGGGGTTTTCTTTTTGGAGTCGGTTTGAAAAAAGTCAGCGGCACAATTGCTGAGGGAGACTTTAAATCAAACAATTGCCTAAGAGACTCAAGGTTCCCTCTCAGTTGAGCGGACTTATAAGGTTGTGGGTCCTGAACAAAGGCGCACGGATGCAAGTTCTTTATCTGGATATTGATTGAGAGTGTATTTGCACTATATTATACAATGCTCTTTTCAGGGCAACAGGGGCGATTCCAGTGCTCTTGATGACTTGGCGATGTGATACTCATGAACGAATACAACGAAAATCCAAAGCAGTACGCTCCGTGCATGCACTCAGCGGAGCATCTTCTCAATCAGACGATGGTTCGTATGTTTGACTGCGGACGCGCGATCAGCGCTCATATTGAAAAGAAGAAATCGAAATGTGACTATTCTTTTTCCCGCGCTTTGACCAGCGAAGAGCTTTCCGAGATCGAGCGGAGAGTGAATGAAACCATTGCCGCAGATCTTCCGATTGGCGAGAGTTTCATGGAACGGACTGAAGCGCAGAAACGATTTAATCTCTCCCGACTTCCGGAAGAAGCGGGAGAGAACATCCGACTGATTACGATCGGCGACTATGATGTGTGTCCTTGCTCCGGTATCCACGCCGCATCCACGAAAGAAATTGGTGCATTTACTATTATCTCCTCTGATTATGCAGACGGCCGCTTGCGTATTCGTTTCAGGATCGCAGATTGGCGGATCACAGATTACGCAGATTAATGGATTTCGCAGAAGAAGTTCTTAAGCTGCAACAGAAAACAACCCATTTCGATCATAAATCCACTTTGCAAATTTGCGTAGTCGGTGTAATCGTTTAATCTGCGATCCGATGAAGAGTCACAACCAAGATCCCTATGCGTCACTTCAATTCCCAGATTTCAGGAATCTTGTGGCAGCATCGTTTCTTCTGACCATTGCCCTGCAGATGCAGGAAACGGTTATCGGGTATGAGCTGTACCGATTGACACATGATCCGGTGTCTCTCGGTCTCATCGGTCTGGTAGAGGCGGTTCCCTTTATCTCCTTCTCGCTCTTTGGCGGCCACATCGCTGACAAATATAGCAAACGCAGGATCCTGCTCTGGAGTGTTGTGTGCATTGCACTTTCGTCCGTTGTGCTGCACGTCTTTTCAAAAAACTCCGGTGCGGCAATGCAGCCCATGTTGCTGCTGGTGATCTATGCCGCGTTGTTTGTCATCGGTTTGAGCCGTGCGTTTCAATCCCCCACAGCGACGTCGCTGCGGGGTTTCCTTGTTCCGTTCGAGCTCTATGAGAATGCATCGATGTGGAGCAGCTCTGCGTGGCAGGTCGGCGCCATCGCCGGGCCTGTCTGTGCCGGTTTCATTTACAGCTGGATCGGATTCTCCGACACACTGCTCTTTGTCGTTGCACTGGTCGTAACGACTTTTTTCCTCTATTGGAACATCAGCGAACAACGCATTGTTATTACCGAGGAGAGAAAAGATCTTTTCAGCAGCATCAAAGAAGGAGTCAAATTTGTTTTTCAGAAGCAGATCATTCTCTACTCGATCTCGCTTGACCTCTTCTCGGTACTCTTTGGGGGAGTGATAGCGCTGCTTCCGATTTATGCTCAGGACATTTTGCGTGTGGGCCCGCAAGGACTCGGAATCCTTCGCGCCGCGCCCTCACTTGGCTCAGTCCTCATGCTTATACTGATGGCGCGTTTTTCTCCGATGGAATATGCCTGGCGGAATCTGTTGATCGCGGTGACGGGTTTTGGAATTTCGATTCTCGTGTTTGCCGTCTCTCCCTGGATGGCGTTGTCGGTTGCGGCGTTGTTCCTGAGCGGTGTGTTCGACAGCATCAGTGTCGTCATTCGCGCCACCATCCTGCAGATCATGACGCCCGATGAGATGCGCGGACGGGTTATGGCGGTGAACGGCATGTTCCTCGCGGCATCCAATGAACTCGGTGCGTTTGAATCCGGTTTTGCCGCAAAATTGATCGGGACAGTTCCCTCGGCCATCTTTGGCGGCGTTGTGACACTCCTCATCGTGACTTGGGTGCGCGCGAGAACGTCCGGTTTGCTGCGCCTTGCGATTCATAAAGAAAAGATGCTCGAGTGACGATGAGAGAAACAGTTATGAGAAACGAGTCATTTACTGAAAGGCAAAACTATGCCGGTTCTCGATGCAAAAAAGGATTCACCGCTTTATGAGCAATTGATGGTGAAGATCAAGGAAGATATATTCGCCACCAAGTCCCGCGCGGGAGGACAACTCCTTTCCCAAAAAGCGATGGCGCAAAAGTACGAAGTCAGTCTCATCACTGTGAAGCGGGCGATGCGGGAGCTTGCCGTGCAGGGAATTATTGTGGGGCACGCGCGCCGGGGAACATATGTAGCAAGAAAGAAAACATCGTTCTCACTGCCGGAACAGAATGTCATCGGCCTCGTGCTGGTGGATCCGCCTGATACCATGACGGGTTTATTGATCCGGACTGTCGAAGAATATGCTGTGAAAAAAGGATTTCGGCTTCTCATCGCACCGGCATTCTATAGTAGGGAGATGGAAGGAGAGCAGATCGAATATTTCCACTCCATGGGTGTCTCCGGTATTCTCGCCGGCAGCCTTCGCCGCGACTATGCAATGCCGGAATCCTTGCAGCGCCTGCATAAGGTCGGATTTCCTTATGTGATTTTCTCCTATGCAGCTGATCCGCAAGTGAAACAGGTCTGTGCAGACGACGACGAAGCGGGAGCTATGGCAACGACGCATTTGATGAAGACCGGCCACCATACGATAGGATTCTTGGGTGCGGCACCGGGTAGCATCACCGGCGAATTGAAAAGGAACGGCTATCTTCGCTCATTGAAAAAGCATCGGACCCTTGTGCCTGCGGAATTCCAATTTCATGTAAAAGAGTCCGGGGAAGAAGCGGAATATGCATCCGGCTACGAGATCGGAAAGCGCTGTGCGAAAGCAGGACACATTCCGGAAGCTCTTTTTGCCTGCACGGATTCCGCCGCGCTCGGTTTTCAACAGGCGATGCTGGATCATGATGTCATTGTTCCTGCGGAAGTTGCGATCGTCGGTGCCGGCAACGAAGAGCGTGCGCTTCAGGCTCCGATCCTCCTGACCACACTTGGATATCCCGTGCAACAGATGGCGACGCTCGCCATGGAAAAACTCGTGAAGCAAATTCAAGGGAAGAAAGTCAAAGGAAGGACAAGCGTTAAAATGTCGTTAATCGTTCGCGAATCCTGCGGCGCGAAGGATAAGACGAGGAATGAAGCGGCAATTCTGGATGGGCTTTCTGTCAGGCCAAGCCGACACCAGACGTAATGAGAAGAAATTATGAATGATGAATTACGAATTATGAACTGCGAATGGAGCCCCGCTCGCCAGAGCGGGCTGCATTGGAGTATTCGACTTTGCTCAGCGCAGACTCCACGAAGCAGAGTGAATGCCAAAGGCATCACTTCGTGAGAATCCATGCAAGAGTTATTCAGTAGTCTTGAGTACAAAAAAACACCCGGACATGCCGGGTGTTTTTTCCTTCTGTGAGGCGCAATTATTTCTTCGCAACCCACAATTTTTTCGTAATGCGTTCCAATTCCTGTGCGATCTGCGCCGGATCAAGCGTCTTTTCCGGCATGTTCTCGAAGACGGCATACGGAACCTTTATTCCTTTGACATCGATGACGTTCGGATCTGCGGCTTCGATGGCTTCCCAGTCATTGGTCTTGTAGTAAAATTCCATCTTTTCATCCGGAAGCGAGTGATATAGAATGGAATCTTCCTGGCCTTTGCGGGCACGGCGATGATTCTTGCGGACCGATTCTTCATAGGAGACGCGGAGGTACATCACGGTTGCACGTTTCAGAATATCTTCGTGCAGATACGAGAGTGCTTCGCGGATGCCGTTCTCTCCACCGCGGGCGAATTCAACTACGGTCGTCATCTTGTCATGGTACTTCGGATCGCGGGCGAGTTTCTTCCGGTATTCGAGGCTGATGCGCTCGATGTACAGATTCCAGATGAAATGGTCGTTGAACCAATATTTTTCGTCCGTCCATTTGCGGGGTTTGCCGTGTTTGGTCAGAATATCATCGGTCTCAAACGTTTCCCACACATACACGAAGTCATCCAATTCCTCGAAGTTGGCTACGTGGAACCTTTCCAAGCGTTCTTTCGGATCGCATTTCTTCAAAAAATCGATAACCTCGGACTTACCCGCTGCCGGACGGCCGATAATGATCAGGATGGGAAGATTATTGCTCATAAGTGTTCCTTTCTTGTATGCATGAATTACCATAATTATCGAACGCACAGAACTCTTGCCACAGAGAACTCAGAGAACACACAGAAAGAATAATAATTCGTAATTCATAATTATTTTCAGTGTCCTCTGTGGCAAATCTTTTCCCGCCAGGTTGCTGCAATCAAGCACTAGCGAGCTTGTTCGATTCTAAATTCCTCTTTCGGATCGATTGTCTTCATCGCGCGGGCTTTGTTCAATATCGCCGAAAAGAGTGTCGTGTTTGAGAAGATCTTGTTTGGTACATCGAATCCGACATATCGCTTGGCTTCGCCCATGAAATAGTCGCTCGCAACAGCGATGTAGGTTTTTTGCTCATCCAATGGTTTTCCGCCGACGAGAAAAGTGGTGAACACGATCGCATCGCCTTCATTCTTCCAGATGCACTTGACGCCAGAGAGTTGAATGCCCGCATGATTCTGGATGGAATTCAAGACACTCGCCTTCAATTGCGCTCCGGTTAATTGAAATGTTACCAGCACATTGCGGAAGGGCATCACTTCAAAAAGATCCCTCTTGGTAATCTTGCCTGCAGAGACATCTTTGCGAACGCCGTGCACATTGATGTATCCGACGTCGGCCATTGCTGCCTCGCGTTGGGCATCGGCAACAAAGTTGATGAGCGGGCTGCCGCCGTTTTCGCCCCGTTTCCAATCCGCAGTCAGGGTGGCAATGACTTCACTATAGTCTGCATCAATTTTCTTTTCGAAGGAATCGATGAACTTTGATAATCCCGTGACCGGCCGGTTGCTCGTGTACCACAGTTGGAGCAGCTGTCCATTCGATTTTGTAATTGCCTGATGATCGACCGTGACCTCAAGGACGCCAAGGTTTTCGCAATTCGAGCCGGCCTGGACGATCAAAATGCCGTTCACGGTGCGCGGTGCTTTCAGGCGTGTATGCGAATGGCCGCCGACAATAATGTCGACATTGTGAATTTGTTTGGCCATGTCAACGTCTTCGTCAACGCCTTGATGGGTCAGTGCAATGACCAGATCTACCTGGGCGCGGAGTTCGTTCGCATATTTCTGGACAGTTTCAACCGGAGAGGCAACTTTAACGCCGACGAGATTATTCTGATTAACGAGGCTGTACAATTCCTGCGAAATGATGCCAATAATTCCGATCTTCACCCCATTTCTGGTGATGATGGTGTAGGGCTTGTTTTTGAAAAATAAACTGCCATGCTCATCCTGCAAGTTGGCACACACGGTCGGGAATTTTGCCACCGCAGTGAGTTTTCCCAGATTGGCGAGGGAGATATCGAGATCGTGGTTGCCGGGGCACCAGACATCGTACCGAATCCGGTTCATCATCTCGACAACGGCTCCGCCTTCGGCACCGTCATACGTGTAATCCGTGATCGGATTGCCGGTCATGATGTCGCCGGCGTCAAGCAGGAGGACTTCGCCATTTACTTTACGGATGCTGTCGACAACAAAGGACAGTTCATTAAATCCTCCCACCATCGGTTTGGGATTTTCCTTGATCCAAGCAGCTTCATGCGGTACGAAGCTCGAGTGGATGTCGTTGGTGTGGAGGATGACAAGCTGCTTTGGCTGTGCAACGAGGGAAACTGTGAAAAGCAGCAGGGGGAGCAGGAAACGCAATGTACGTGTGTGTCGCATAGAACATACCTGTGACATCCGGAATGCCAGACCTTCCGGCGCCAAGAGTGAATAAATGAGATATTGCCGACAACTGGATGGGGATGTCTGCTTTCCCGACCGGCCAGCCGTCCAATGTGTTCCAAGATAAGAAGAAAAAATGATAATGTCTCAAAAAAAACCTATATTCCCATGTATTTATCCCAACACATTCTCATCATTCCAAGGAGACCTCACCATGTTGCAAAAATCCGTTCATGAAGCACTCAATGCCCAGATCAGACACGAAGTCTATTCATCCTATCTGTATCTGGCAATGTCTGCTCATTGCGAATCAAAAAATTATTCTGGAATTGCAAAATGGCTGAAAGTGCAGAGCCAGGAAGAATATGGCCATGCCATGAAGCTCTTCCACTATGTTCAGGAACGCGGCGCAGCTGTCGTTCTCCAGGCTATCGATCAGCCGCCTGTCAATTTCGGCGAACCGCTGGAGTTGTTCAAAAAAGTGCTGAAGCATGAGCAGAAGGTCACCGGGCTGATCACTGGGTTGTATGAATTGGCTACAAAGGAGATGGACTATCCGACGCAATTTATGCTGCAGTGGTTTGTAACCGAGCAGGTGGAAGAGGAGAAGAATGTGACTGATATTATCGATCAGATCGTACGTGTCGGCGATACGCCAGTCAGCCTGATGATGCTGGATCGTCAACTTGGCGTGCGCGCATCGAAGTAGCCGCACAGCGAGCGGAAGCAAAGCCGTCGTGCAATTCTGTCACGGCGGTTTTTTTTTGCGCAACCGGGCGTTCACGTCCACATTTTCCGCCTGCTAAACACGTAGGAAAGGACGCCCGTCCGTTCCATATACCGGCATGTTGTTTTAAATCGGTTTCCGGAACTGCTGCCTTGACCCTTATGCGGAATGATAGTATCTTAACCGCAAAATATAACAGTTCATGGGGAGCTGCATGAAAAGGAGATCTGCGATGAAGCCAACAAAGAAGAAGCGCTCATATGCGCCTGAGACTCACCTGATCTATGGGAAATCTTTTACGCCCAAATGGGACTACAGTCATCATGTCATTCCGCCGCTGTCGTCTTCATCCACGTACCGTATGGATTCCACACGGCGCGGTGCCAAGGGATTTATCGAATTTGCCCATCACATAGACGGTGTTGATGTACGGTCCCGCGCGCCCATCTATATCTATGATCGTCTTGGGGAGCCGAACAAGGAGATGCTGGAAGAGAACCTCGCCGCGGCGGAAGAGGGGGATCGTGCGGTAACGTTTGCCACTGGCATGGCGGCGGTGTCCGCTCTCTGTGGTACGCTTGTGGGAAGTGGCCAGGAAATCGTTGCGCATAAGATGTTGTACGGCTGCACCTATTCGCTTTTTAAAAACTGGTATCCGCGGTACCGCATCAAAGTGAACTGGGTGGATTTCAATGATCTCAAGGCATTGTCCAAAGCAATCACACCGCAAACGCGCTTGCTCTACTTCGAAACGCCGGTGAATCCGACGATGGAACTGATTGATATCGCGCAAGTCGTCCGGATCGCTGCCGCCCACAACAGGCAGCGAAAGCCGTCTACGCGCATCTACACCGCAGTGGATAACACATTTGCATCGCCGTTTTGTCAACGTCCGGTCACTCTTGGAATCGACTTTGTCGTACAATCATTGACGAAGGGCCTGTGCGGCTTTGGGACAGACATGGGCGGCGTAGTCATCGGGCCGGAATGGAACTACGATCCGCTGCTGATGTACAGAAAAGATTTTGGAGGAGTGCTGGCCACGAAAAGCGCTTGGCCGATTTTGGTGTACGGCCTGCCGTCGCTCGCGGTCCGTTTTCGCCAGTACATGACGACGGCGCAATGCGTTGCGGAGTATTTGGAAAAAGACCGGCGCATCGATCCGGTCTGGTATCCCGGACTGAGTTCGTTTCCGCAAGCAGCGCTCGCGCGGACACAAATGGTCGACTTCGACGGCAACTTTGCACCGGGCAGCCTTCTCTACTTTATTATGAAGGGAAGAACGCCGCTCGAACGAAAGAAGAAAGCCGACAAGCTAGTCAACTTCATTGCAAAACATTCCTATACCATGACCTTGGCAGTGAGTCTTGGCATGATCCGGACGCTGATCGAACACCCGGCATCGATGACACATTCGGCCATTCCGCCCGATGAACAATTGAAGCGGGGAATTGATCCTGGAGGAATCCGTTTGTCTATAGGTTTGGAAAAGGCGGAAGATATTATTCATGATCTTAAAGCAGCACTTAGTCAACTATGATTGAATCGCAGATTGCGCAGATGGAACAGAGGGATATTGTATAAGTATCCATCGTTCTCTTCTGCGAAATCATAGTACTCCCCGTAATCTGCGACTAGTTCTTTTCATATCCTGAAGGAGAAAATCTTTTGACTCCATCCCGCACATTTTCTGCGATAGTTGTTACCGCACAATTGCTTCTTCTTGCCGGCTGCGCTTTTTTCGGTGCGGGCAATGATACTGATCGTGCGCTATATTCCATTACTCCCGATGTTGTAATGCGGCATATCGAGTATCTGGCCTCCGATTCATTGAAAGGCCGCAATACCCCAAGCCCGGAATTGGATTCCGCAGCAAGCTATATTGCAGCAGAATTCCAGCGCGATGGATTATTGCCGGTAGGCGGCAGCTATCGGCAGCCCGTTAAGATGAGCATTGTGTCGCTTGGAGATGAGAATATGCTCCGGCTTACTCGCGGCGGCAGCGATCGTGTCTTCACGATCAAGGCGGACTATATGCCTTTCGAGATGACCGCGAATCGCGCTGTGCAGGGACAAATCGTCTTTGCGGGATATGGCATTACCGCACCGGAATACAAATATGATGACTATGCCGGATTGGATGTGACGGGCAAAATTGTGTTTGTCCTGCGGCACGAGCCGGGAGAAGAAGATTCCGCTTCGATCTTCAACGGGAAGAAGGCAACCAAATATTCCGACGTTATGGAGAAAGTCCGCATTGCAAAGGAACACGGCGCTGCTGCACTGTTGATCGCTACCGATCCGCTCCATCATACATCGCTGACACCCCGCGGATTCCCGTGGCCGTCGTTGTCTAAAACAATCCCGAAGGACGCGCTGCCGCTGACGCTCGCCATCGATGAGAATTCCAAGATTCCCGTTGTACAGGTTGGCGAAGAAGTAATCTCGTTCCTGTTTGGGTCCGTCGATTCGTTGAAAGCGTTGCAGATACTGATCGATCAGGCGACGACGCCCCATTCCTGCCTCTTGCAGGATGCAGTCATTGAGATGAAGACGTCAACCGTCGTGCGCTTGCTGGTCTCTTCCAATGTCGTGGGCGTGCTCGAAGGAAGCGACCCCATTCTGAAAAACGAATATGTGATTGTGGGAGCGCACTACGATCATGTAGGTATGCTGAAGTCGCATGCACCGGGCGAGGATTACATATTCAACGGCGCGGATGACAATGCATCGGGTACTGCGTCCGTGCTGAGCGTTGCCGCTGCATGCGGAAAACTTCACCTGCATCCGAAGCGCAGCATTGTCTTTGTGACTTTCGCCGGCGAAGAGAAGGGACTCTTTGGCTCCTCGACCTACGTCGACCATCCGCCGCTGCCGTTGTCGCAAACCGTTGCAATGTTAAATCTGGATATGGTGGGGCGGAATTCCACAGACTCGCTCATTCTCATTGGATCTGTGCAGTCTCCCGATATTGCGGACATCGTCCGTGCTGAAAATGAATCGATCGGTTTTGTCCTTTCCTATAATCAGGACAAATATTTGGGCGGCAGTGATCAGGCAAATTTTATGAAGAAGGGAATTCCCTTTATGTTCTTCCACAGCGGAATGCATCCGCAGTATCATCAGGTGGGAGACGAGGCCTCCTTAATCAACGGCCCCAAACTGGCAAGGGTCGCCCGACTCACCTACAAAGTTGCGTTGCATCTTGCAAATGATATCAAACGATATCGTCTTACGACTTCTGTTGTCCCGACATACTAACCATCATCCTGAAAGGATATACTATGAAGCAGTTCCGTTTCTTCTCTGTCGTAGTGCTCTGTACAATGTTTGCAGTTGCATCATTCGCGCAGGAAAAATTTACCCTCGAGTATAAATTTGAAAAGGGGAAAACGTATCGCTACCACAATGTAATGAAAGGCACCACCACTCAGGAAATGATGGGACGCGAGATGAAACTGGACAACGGCATGGACATGACGACAAAATTGGTCGTCGAGAATATGTCGATGACGCAGGGATGCACGCTCATCTCCTCCGCCGAATCTGCGACCGTCACAGTGAAGAGCCCGATGATGGATACAACCATGGTCATGGAGCAGTTGATCGGCAAACGCTCCAGGGTTTTTCTCGCACCGACCGGTGCACTTATCAAACGCGAAACTATTGATACAGTGAAAACGGAAGGCATGCGCGGCATGGGACAGCGCGATCCTCTGAAAATTTATGAACTTCCGGGCAAGACGGTTGCGACAGCGGAAGTCTGGAAGACTTCCCGCACGGATACAGTCGATAACATGGGGGGCAAAATCATTACTGCGACCGCGATGGAATTTGCAGTCGCCGGAATGGAAGCAAAGGGAAGCCACAAATGCGTCAAAGTCACCTATACGGGTAAATTGACGGTGACAGGAAGCGGCAAGATGATGGGAATGGAATTCTTCATCGAGGGTAGCGGAACGATCAAGGGTGCCTATTTCTTCGACGCAGCGGCCGGCGTGATGGTTGCAGATGAAAATGATACGAATGCGGACATGACCATGGCGGCAACTGGGCAGCAGAATATCACCATCCCCATGAGCCAATCGGCAAAGCTGACACAGACACTGGTTGAATAATATGACTTCCCGGGAAGCAACTACGCAATATCCCATTCACGAGATTATCCGCAAGCGCTGGAGTCCACGGGCGTTTGCGGACAAGCCGGTAGACGAAGCGCTTCTGATGCAAGTGTTCGAAGCGGCATCGTGGGCGTTCAGCTCGGTAAATCGCCAGCCTTGGCGATATATCTACGGGCACAAGGGAGGCGTAACATTTGCGACGCTTCTTTCTTGTCTGAACCCTTCCAATCAGATCTGGGTACAACATGCACCGATCCTGATTCTTTCCATCGCGCACACAATCGATGATGATGGTAAGGAGAATTCTTCTGCGCGGCATGATCTTGGGGCAGCAAATGCCACGCTTGCTCTGGAAGCAGTTGCCAACGGGCTGGTGACGCATCCCATGGGGGGATTCGATGCGGACAAGACGCGCGCGCTTTGTCACTTACGGGCTGGAGCAGATCCGGTTGCGTTTATCGCACTGGGATATCCGGGTGATCCTTCCATGCTGCCGGAAAAATTGCAGGATCGCGAAACGGCGCCGCGCTCGAGAAAACCTCTCAGCGAACTAATCAGCAACATCATCCCGTGATCATATGAAAAAAATGAGATCTTTGAATAACCGTCGTGGTGAGCGAGTCCCGTCCCTCGACTCGTCCCTTCGGGACATCGCTCGGGCTGACGAATGTCATTGGTGGGGACAGCGAAGAAAGTTCCCGTTCAGATCCCAGGATGGCATCGCCAGACAATTTTTTAGAAGTCTCAATCTCATTATAATTTTGTTTCTTTTCTGCCACACTCTCTTCGGACAGGGAGAAATCTCGCGGCAGGAATACCAATCCCGGATCGCACGCCTGTCTGCTTTGCTCGATACGGCATCGGTGCTCGTGATGAAAGCGACGGAGATGCATCCGCGCACGAATGATGTCAGCTATCCCTACCGCCAGGAAAGCAATTTCCTATATATGACCGGTGTGACGGAGCCGGGCTGCTACTTCCTTCTTGCACCGAAAGGAATCATGGTGGGAGAAAAGAAGGCTCGCTCTGTTCTCTTTCTGCCGAAAAATGCATCATCGCAGAATGCCGGGTGCGACACGGTTCTTGATCCGGCGGCGTTCCAGCAATTGTTCAAGCAGGCGGCAGAATCGATCACAACGCTCTATTATTCTGCGCCTGATATTCGATTTTCCACCGATTGGCTGAATGACCGCGCATTGTTTTTGGACCGCGATGCACGTCGGTCATTTGAGGAAAAGCATCCGGGCGTGAAAGCAAAATCGGCTGCATCTCTTTTTTCGAAACTGCGCGAAATCAAATCGACCGAAGAAATTCTCCTGATGAAGAAAGCCATCGCAATGACAGGTGACGGCATTCGCAGAGCTGCGGCGCGATGTGCGCCGGGCTTGAAGGAATGTGAGCTCCAGGCTGAGATTGAATATGAAGGGATTCGGCAGGGAGCATCAGGCCTTGCCTTCACCTCCATCATCGGATCCGGGCCGAATTCTGTTATCCCGCATTACGAAGCAAACCGTCGGACGATGGAATCGGGTGACGTTGTCGTGATGGATGTCGGCGCGGAATATGCAGGCTATGCCGCAGACGTTACACGTACGTTGCCGGTCAATGGGAAATTCACTCCGGAGCAGAGGAAAGTATATCAAGCAGTCAGACATGCCCAGGATGAAGTGTTCAAAATCATCAAGCCGGGAACAACGCTGGGCGACCTTGATAAGAAAGCCACTGAAATAATCAAGCAGGAGGGCTTCGGCAAGTTCATTCTACACGGAGTGACACACACAGTCGGGTTGGATGTGCATGATGTTTCTTCGTCCGATGTGCTGCGACCGGGAATGGTGGTGACGGTGGAACCGGGAATCTATATCCCGCAAGCGACTGAAGGTGTTCCCGAAGGCCAGCGTGGCGTCGGCATTCGCATCGAAGACGATGTGCTGGTAACAGAAACCGGTAGCGAGATTCTCACCAACGGCATTCCGAGAGAAGCGGAAGAAATAGAATCCATGATGAGGAGAAAATAATGAAACGCATTGCCTGCACGGCGGTTGCCTTTTTGTTCTCAGCATCGGCTCTGTTCGCCCAGGCGGGGGCACCGGCGAGCTATTATTTCAATGACTTCAATCCGGCACCGTCTGTCGCCCTTAAGTACGGATTGTTCGGTTTTGATAATCCCGCCACGCTCACGATGGCGCACCAGCCAGATCTTATGGTTGCATGGTCGGACGGAACAAATCTTCAGGGATACGGCAAGCGTTGGGGAGCCTTCCTGACCATGCCCAATGTCGGATTCGGTGCAATCCAAAATAGTACACCTGTCGGTACCGTAACGGATTACGCTGTGTCTGTCGCTGCCGGTCCGCAGTCACTGAGTTTTGGTGCCGGCTATCACTGGAGCACCGGAGAAACGAATCTGCTTCAACGCGCGAATCAGTTTTCGCTTGGCATGGCGGTTCGTCCTTACGATTACCTCTCCGTTGGAGCGACTGCCATCGGATTTGGAACCGTCAACAATGCGCAGTACGTTTTTGAAGGAGCCGCACGGCCGTTCGGCAATGAACTTGTGACGCTCTTTGCAGACTATACATTGCGCAAGAAAGAGATTCCCAACGAGGCCACATGGAGCGCGGGCGCAATTGCTGAACCGCTTCCCGGCATTCGAGTGATCGGCAGGTACTTCGAACACAAGTCGGCGACGCTCGGTTTGCAGGTGAGTCTGGGATCTATCGGATTCTCATCTGCGACCACTATGGACGCTGATCAGAAGATTGGCTACACCACCTATGCGGTGCGCGTCGGCGCCTATGATCGAAATATCATTCATCCTTATTTCGAACGGAAATCGGAGATGCTGTCTCTGAATCTGGGCGGGTCGATCGGTTATCAAAAATACCAACTATTCGACAATTCGAAAACACTTCTCGAACTTCTCAAGCAGATCGAAGCGGCGAAAACCGATCCAGCCGTCGCGGGCATCGTCATTAACACGTCGAACATGTCGACGGATCGGGAGAAATTGTGGGAGATCCGTGAGAAGTTGAAGGAATTCCGGCAGACCGGCAAGCACGTGATTGTGTTCATCGATCGTGCGAATCTCGACATGTATCACTTCGCTTCCGTTGCGGATAAAATCGTGCTGGATCCCCTCGGCACCATTACGACGGAAGGATATTTGATGGGACGGACGTTCCTTAAAGGGACCCTCGAAAAAATCGGACTTGGGTATGATGAATGGCGCTTCTTCAAATACAAATCTGCGAATGAAGTGCTCGTAAATGACAAGATGTCTCCCGCGGACAAAGAGCAGCGGCAGCATCTGGTCGATGCGAACTATGCACAGGCAAAGAAGGACATTTGTGAGGGTCGGGGTATCACGCCGCAACAGTTCGATGAGATGGTTAACAACAAATTCATCTTCCTCCCCCAGGAAGCGATCGACAACAAGCTTGTCGATACGCTGGCACGCGTTGTGAATCTCAGCGATGTTGTGGAGAAGCTGGAAGGCGAAAAGAAAAATCTGGTCGGGCCCGGCGCAATGGATGTGTTTAGGCTGCCTCCGGATGGCCGGTGGGGTGCAAAGCCCGAGATCGCCGTGATTTATGCACTCGGTGAATGTGCCATGGATGCAGGCATCAATGCCCGGTCGCTCGTTCGTATGGTTCACGGCGTAGTCAGAGACCCAAAGGTGAAAGCGATTGTGCTTCGCGTTGATTCTCCGGGCGGCGATGCGCTCGCGTCGGATTACATTGCCGAAGCGTTGAAAGAAGCAAAAGGGAAGAAGCCTGTCATCGTTTCGCAGGGATACGTTGCGGGGTCCGGCGGGTACTGGCTCTCCATGTACGCCGACACCATTGTTGCCGCCCCGACCACGATCACCGGTTCCATCGGCGTTATCGGCGGATGGCTGTATAACAAAGGACTGAAAGAGTCGCTGGGCATGTCCGTGGACTTCGTCAAAGCAGGAGGACATGCGGACCTTGGCTACGGATTCTCACTTCCATTCATTGGTGTGGGCGTGCCGGATCGGAATTTGTCTCTTGAAGAGCGGCAGGTGATGGAGCACGCCATCAAAACATACTACAAAGAATTTGTCGCGAAGGTAGCATCCGGCAGGAAGAAGACAATCGCTGAAATTGATTCCATCGCGCAGGGCCACGTCTATCCCGGTGCCGAGGGAAAAGAAATAGGGCTCATCGATGTGCTGGGCGGTCTCGAAACAGCAATCGGAATTGCCAAAGAACGCGCGGGGATTCCGCGGGAGCAGGAAGTAACGCTGATCGAGGTGCCGAAACTCGGGCTCTTCGATATTGGCATGTTCGTTCCGAAGCTCTTTGGTGTCGATGCTCCAGCGTCGAAAAATGAGATTATCGAACAGTTGAAATTCCGGCTCGAACACAACGGCGAAGCAATGCCGATTCTTCCGCTGGATGATTGTGGATATCAATTCAAATAGATGGAATGCGATACGTTTTGCTGCGTACGTGCCGTTGTATGATGTGAATGATTCTGTGTACACCGCGCGCATCATACTCGTTGGCAAATTCCTTTCTGTATTGTGGATCCTTTGGCATCAAGAGATTTTTAACGCAAGAGACGCAAATGCCGCTGAAGACATTTACTTCTTTCCGGCGCGTCCTTCGCGGCTTGGCGTTAAGATCTTTTTAACGGAGGCTTGATATAAGCCGCCGGCTGAAACGGAGAAGTACTATGTGCGGTCGTTATGCCATCATCCAGGGGAAGAAAATATTTGCTACATTTGCGATGCTTCGGGAAATGGAGAAGCAGATCACGCCCTCTCTCTCCGTTCCTCACTATAATGCCGCACCAACTGATCTCCTCCCGATATTTTTCCAGTCAAAGGAGGGCATGTGTGTACGCGATGCCTTCTGGTGGCTGATTCCGCACTGGTCGAAGACCGGAACGCCGGACACAAAATTCGCCTCGTTCAATGCGCGTGCGGAAACAATCGATACAAGCAAGCTCTTTGCGCCGTATTTTAAAGCGCGCCGCTGCCTGATTCCCGTCGATGGTTTTTTTGAATGGAAGAGAGAAGAAGGGAAGAAGACTCCGATGTTCATCAGCATGAAAGACAATTTACCCTTCATGATGGCAGGAGTGTACTCGATATGGAGAAATGATGTTGGGGAAGAACGTCCGAGTTTTTCCGTTATCACCAGTGTGGCGAATGAATTCATGCAGTCCATTCATTCAAGAATGCCGGTGATCCTTCCCGGCGCAGAATTCGAACGATGGTTGGATCGAGATTTCAACGACACAAGTGCATTGAAGGAGTCGTTACGCCCCGCCCCTTCGCAACAGATGCGCGCCTTCCCGGTCACTCCTCGGGTCAACAATTCCCGATATCAGGAGCCCGATTGCGTGACTGCTATCACGCTATAGCGCCCCTCCGCCACTGCTCTCGTGATGCTGCGCATAGGAGATGGCTTGGAACTACTTATATTACGCCATAGTAGCAAGAAGAACTCACGGAATGCTTTCACCGAGGAGGTTGGTTACCTTGACATCCATGTGTTTTTTCCCAATATTGACGGCACAAAGCATGGGTCACATCACCTGGACTATCCTACGGCGCTCTATGAAGCATGCAGCAGCGTTTCTCCTCATCATCGTCTCTCTTACGTGGGTCTCCTGTGCTCCATCCGTTTATGATATCACTGAACAGCTTCTCCAATCCGGCCGGAACGACGAGGCGATAGCTCTAACCCGGCGGAATCTCGCGACCGCCCCCGATGACGCCCTCTTCCTCAAGTATCTGGGTATCGGCGACTATAACAAGAAACTCTTTGTTGAAGCCGCCCCCTATTTCGAAAAATCACTTATGGCTGATCCGGAAGACGACCAGACGGTGTACTATCTGGCTTCCACATACGAGAATATCTCCGAGCTGCAGAAGGCAATACAATACTACCGACGCTATATGGACATGACCGTGTTTGGCGAGTTTCGGGATCTTGTTTCCGCCCGGGTGAAGATTCTCTATGCCAAACAAATGGAAAATGAAGCCAAGCAGGCTGTTGCTGAAGAAGCCCGACTGGAAACAGCAAGTATCCCTGCCAATAGCGTCGCCGTGCTCTATTTTGAAAACAAAGGTGCACAGCGGAATCTTGATCCCCTGCAAAAAGGGATTGCAGAGATGCTGATTACGGATCTCTCGAAAGTAAAGTCCCTCCGGATTGTAGAACGGATTCGGATGCAAAAAATGATGGAAGAGCTTCAGTTTGGTCAATCCGGCCTGGTTGATGAAAAATCAGCCCCGCGGATGGGAAAATTGCTCGGCGCAAGCCGTTTGTTGAAAGGCTCATTCTTCGATCTGACCTCCGAAAGGCTCCGTGTGGATGCTCTGGTGGCTCAATCAAAAACAGGAGACCTGGATGCCACGACCGATATTACCGGCAGCACCAAAGATTTTATAAGGCTCGAAAAAGAATTGGTTTTCAAGATCCTGAGGGGGTTGAAGATTTCAATTTCGGATGATGAACGTGAAGCAATTCTCACTGTGCCTACGGAGAATTTCTTTGCGTTCCTTCAGTACTCGCGAGGATTGGATCTGGAGGACAAGGGAATGTATTCGGAAGCGGCGCAGGCCTACGCATCGGCAGTAGCGGCGGATCCGAGCTTTACGCAGGCGAGATCAAGTATGGTTTCAGCCCAGCATTCACAACAGATTACCGGTGCATCCTCTTCTGCAGCTTCCTCCGCAGGCGGCGCATCCACTTCGACCACTGCTACGCCTGCTGCAGCGCCTCCACCGCCTCCCAGCAGTGCGGCAGCTATGGAGAATGCGGGAGCGGTGAGTGATCGTGTGGCGTCAACAGCATCGAATGTGAACGCAGGCTTTACACCGACTGCAGTGTCGCAGCCATCATCTCCGGCAGCGGTGGTGAAGCCGCTACCGTCTCCCATGGAACCACCATCGAAATGAATTATAGATCGATGAGAATGAAAAATTTGCTAAAATCTGTTGTCCTTCTCGCAGGTTGCTTTTTCGTTTCTCTCCGCGCGGGCGCAGAGCCGGCGCAATCGCCCATCGTCCAGCTTGGGCCAGCCGGCGGTATCATCACCTGCGTCAAAGGAACTCCTGACGACCGCGTTGTGCTTGTCGGTATTCGCGACCACGGCATCTTCCGTTCCACTGATGGCGGACAATCGTGGAGCAGTGTATTCATGGAGCGGATGCAGGAGAATGCGGGGAATATTAATGACATAGTTTTCGCAGGCGAATATCCTCTCATCGCTTATGCAGCTACGGACTGGGGTCTCTATAAGACCACCGATGGCGGCGCAAATTGGTTTTTGACAGGATTCTCCAATGCGACAAAATGTCTTGCCGTCCACCCGTACAATTCAAACATTGTCTTCATTGGGAGTACCGATGGTGTAGGGCTTTCCGTCGACGGAGGCGCGACTTTCAATTTGCTGCGCGGTGTCGGTGCTTCCACAACAGGGCTGGCAATTGATCCTTTCAGCGCTACCTCGAAAGATTCTCTTCGTATCGTTGCGGCGACAGAATCTCTCGGTTTCTTCCGTTCACAAACGGGAGGCTTGACGTGGGAGTCTTTCAATGCCGGTCTGGACAGCATTGCGGACGATTCCTACAAGCATGTGCGTTCTCTCTCCGTCATCGTCGATACATCCAGCACAGTCAGTTTTGCTGCCGGTACATTGCAAGGGCCGGTTGTTTTCAGAAAGGGCTTCAATTCGAATCAATGGTACAAAATTCCAATGTCGGCTATCAGTGGATCCATTGGTGGTATCATGAAGACTGCCGGCCTGGTTATGGAAGGGACGAGCGCCAATATTTACATCGGAATGTACAGCTATGATTGGAATGGGCGGGCCCGTCCGGTGGGGAATGGTTTGCTCTATACAACACTTAGTGCACTATATTTTCCTGGAAGTAACTGGTCGCCGCCATTGTACTTTCCGGAGGGTGTGGATGTCTTTTCCCTCTTTGTTCCGGACAGCAATCGGACGAAAGTGTATGTGGCCTCTTCTGCAGGATTGCTTGTGAGCAATAATTCGGGCAATAATTGGCTTCCGCAGGACGTAAGCAATCGGGGTTTGAACTACACGTTGGTTCATAACGTCGGGATCATCCAAAACGCCACGAAAAAATTTATCTTTGCCGGAACATTCGGCGGCGGTATCTACCGTTCGCAAGATGAAGGTGCGAACTGGGAGCGCGTTTCCAATGGGATCACTAATCCGTACATCAGCGGCATTACGACTGATCCAAATAATGATCGCACACTGTATGCCGCAAGCGTCTATAATATCTACAAATCGACAAACGGCGGCGACGATTGGAAAGAATTGTTACCGGGGGGATATGTCAGAAACAGCGACGCATTCACCAATGACAATGAAGTAACATTGAGAGTTTCGCCCGTCAACTCCAACAATCTTCTCATGGGAGCGCCTGCTTTCGGTTTGCAACGCAGTAGTGACGGTGGAACGACATGGGGAGATATCGCTGCGCCGGAAGTAATCGGGAACACCGCGAACATTGAATTTGATCCGGAAGATGCACAGACTATCTACTTTGCAGGCGGCGGATTCTATCGATCCCCGGATTTCGGAAAAACATGGACTAATATTTCCGGAGAACTTCCGCGTGTGTCTGGGAATGATTCCATTCGATATTGCAGTCCGAAATTTACGCCCGGCAATAAGAATCAAATTTACCTTTGTTCGAGATTGGAGTCGGCAAACGCTCAGGCATTCACCATTTATCGCAGCACAACGGGTGGTGGAATATGGCTTCCTTTGGGTGTACACGGCATCGATATTTCCATTGATCGCGTCGATCCATCATTCTTGTTTGCTTCTGGATCCGAAGGGATTTCCCACTCCTCGGATGCCGGGAAGACTTGGATTCGTCTGGCTGATCCGGATCCCAAACTTTCGACGACATATCTGGCGATCAACGATGATCCTCTCAACAGCAATGTGCAATATGTCGGCAGCGATCACGGTGCCGTGCGCCTGGATTATGGCGTGCTTCCCAAACTGACGCTGCCGACTGCGTTTGATTTCGGACTGCGATCGTTGGGATCGACGTCGGATACCATTTTTGTACTCAGCAACAAGTCTGGTGCAAAGCGCGTTTTGGTCCAGCTCGTTTCGATGGTGGACAGCACGCATTCCTTCGTTTTGAAAAACACAACTTCCTCCAGCACAAGCTCTTTCCCGATCGAAGCAGGGGCGGAGCTGACGTTGCAGATGTCGTTCACGCCACAGAGTGTCGGACAAAAGACTGCCTACGTGAGATTTCAGACGACGGATCCCAGTGTACCGGACACGACAATCCGATTTTACGGCAGCGGGGTCGCACATCATTTTGCCGCGCAGACGCAATTCGATTTTGGCACCGTTCTTATCGGAAAAGATACAACGATCTCTGTGCCGGTCTCCAACAAAGAAGGATCAAGCCCGGCTGTGCTGCGTGTATTGTCTCAATCAAACCCGTTGGTCTTCGTGCTTCCGATTCAGGGAAAAGATTCGATCATTATTCCTGCAGGAAAAGATACACTGTTCCGCATTCGCTTTGTGCCTCCCTCACAGGGATTGCAGCAGGGGACTATTTCGCTTGGGGTGAGTGATGAAGGGAACGCCACTCACACCTTCACATTGCAGGGAGCCGGATTCCTGCGCGCACTGTTTAGCAAGCGGGTACTTCTCGACAATCTTCACGGATTTGTGTCTCCCTTCGACACCAGCTCAAAGAACATTCAGGACTATTTCTCGACGCTGTTGACAAGTCTGAACGGTGCGGGCATAGCCGTCACGCGTCCCGAGGATATTCTTGCACCATCCGGTTATGATGCTGTCCTGATAGCCGGACCGCAGCGGGCATACACAAGCGCCGAAATAGATTCTCTGCAATCGTACGTCAACGGCGGCGGTCTTTTGGTTATGATGGGAAATTCCTCCTCCGGGGCAACAGGAATACTTAACGCTGTGTTGACCGACACCACGGGGGTAAAATGGAAAAGCGATCCGGGAATGCGATTGCAGCAAAGTCTGCAGACCGATTCCAGCACCACCACACCAATCGTGACTGACGTTGTACCTGTACGAACGGGACCTTATTTTGTAGCGGCAGATCAGTTGCAGTTCTATGGATCAACATTTCTGGTACTGAACGCCGAGAGGGCAGATACAATGTTGGTAGCGGTGTCTTCCGGCGATACAAAGCAAGCGCGTGTTGTTGTTGGTGCCATTTCACCGGTGGGAAGCGGAAAGATATTCCTTCTTGCAGATCTCAACTGCTGGTCGAACGACGTTGGAACAAAAAATGGGTGGAAGACTCCGTTTGGTCTCTTTGCCAAAAAGAATCTTCAATTTGCATTGAATGTTTTTGGTTCCAAAGAAAATTTCGAAGTCACACTCCCCGCACCCACACCGAAGGAAGAATACAGGATCATCAGCATTCCGTATGATCTATCGGACCGCACCGCAACGTCGGTATTCAGAGACCTTGGCCCGGTTGATCCAATGAACTGGCGCCTCTTCGGTCAGTGGAATTCCGCTGAGCAGCGGTACATGGAATTTCCGACGGACTTTCAATCGATTACACGCGGACTCGGCTATTGGCTGATAACGCGCGGGGAGAAGAATCTGAATTTTGGATTGGCAAATGTCTCTGCGGCGCAAGATTCCTTCTCCATTACACTGCAGCCGGGATGGAATCTCATCGGCAATCCGTTCCCGTACACCGTCAGCTGGGAGAATTCGTTCCGTCCTGATTCGATAGAACATGCGCTTTGGGAATTTACCGGCAAGGGTTATACCATGGATTCGGTAACCATGGAACCGTTTACAGGTTACTTTGTGATGAGCAGGAAGAGCGTGCCGTGCGACGTGAAAATCAATCCGATTCCGGTCGAAACACTGGCCAAGACTGGAGCCTTGGCATCGACGCTCCAGGCAAATGAATGGATGCTGCGCGTCTCAGTGTCGAACGGATCCGCATGCGATGCGGATAATTATGTGGGTGTTCGCGCAAGTGCGGGCGAGGAGTGGAACGTCCAGGATATTTCCGAACCTCCGACCAATCCGTCAGGCTATGTTGCACTTTCCTTCCTTGAAACACAGTGGAAACGCAATGCCGGAAGGTATGCTGCAGACTTCCGCGAGCCGACGGCTGCGGGCGTGTATTGGGATGTCGAAGTTCGTTCCGATCAACTCGGGAAGAATATCAGTTTTTCCTGTGAGAAATTAGGATCGTTTCCGGGCGGTTTTGGAACATTCCTTGTCGATATGAAGACAGAGCGCGTCTATGATGCAGCCTCCGGATACACGTTCACGTTGAAAAACAATGAACCCGCCAGGATGTTCCGGTTGATTGCGGGAACGGAAGAATATATGCGCCAGCACACAAACGGAATTCCGCTGACGCCTGTTGAATATTCACTGGAACAGAATTTCCCGAATCCGTTCAATCCATCGACAGAAATCCGGTATTCCCTGAGCCATAGCGGCATGGTGCGGATGGATGTGGTGAATGTGCTGGGGCAGAAAGTGAAAACATTGGTGCAACTGGAACAGCCGATTGGCCATTACCAAGTGACATGGGACGGCACAACCGATGCCGGCACTGCAGTATCCAGCGGAGTGTATTTCTACAGACTGACGACTGAGGGCTTTTCCTCCGTGAGACGATTAGTACTGATACGCTGATGAAAATTATGCACTCATACGGTCCGTTATTCCTGGCCGCGTTGCTGCTGGCATCACAGAACCTCTCTGCCCAGTCCGGTGGCCCGAGCCCCGATGACAGGCTTCTTTTCCGCGGACTTTCGGGCGTGACCATCGGTGTCGTACAACAATCGTGGAGTCTGAAGGACTCTGCCGGCGGAAGAAAAAAACTCTCCGAGCTTTCCGCTCCTGTTTCCGCAACGGTGCCGCTCACCAATCGGCTCCTGCTTTCGGTGTCCAACATTCCCGTGACCACAAAACAGGCTGACGCATCTGAATCGGCTTTCGGCGACACACGAATTGCCGCGTCGTATGTTCTTCCAGGGGACAAGGTCTGGCTGAATGGCGGTCTGAGTCTTCCGACCGGAAAGACAGAATTGGCGACAGACAAGTCCGCACTTGCATCGTTGATCTCACTTGCGCCGTTGGGGTGCACAGTACCAGTCCTCGGACAGGGAACAAATGTAAACATAGGGTTTGCATACGGATACACGGCAGCACGGCGCTTCATCATTGGCTTTGGCGGTTCGTACCTTCGGAAAGGCGCCTATACTCCTTTCACCACCAATGGAAGCGGGGACAGCTATGATCCCGGCGATGAAATCTCGGTGAATGCCGGATGCGATTTCACTGCTGCTGACCGCCAATCCCGCGTTTCGGCTGATCTTACCGTGACCAACTACACCGCGGACAGACTCGCGGGCGAAAAGCTCATTCAGTCCGGCATGCGTTTCATGTTGATTGTAAGTTACAACATCAAATGGAAAGAGACTTCACAGACCATCCAATTCCGAACAAGGGTGCGGACGCAGAGCGAGTTGTTCAATACGGCGCCGACCATCAAGTACAAAAATTCCCAGCACTATGAACTTTCGTACATGCCTGCCATTCCACTTTCGAAAACGACGATGCTGAATGGCACTGTCGAATTAAAGGACTACACAGGCGACCAAATCCCGCTTGGCAATACCATCTACGAAACGGGAAAAGCGGTGATCGTATCGGCTGGTGCGGACGTGTCATGGCGTTTCTCGGACATGTTTTCATTCATGGCGGGAGCGAAGATCGGTGCAGGAGACATCACCATGGACAATGTGGGCTACTCGGCATACGGCACGGAATTTGCGCTCGGCGTGAAGATGATGTTTTGAGTGTAAAGCCAATTCATAATCAGAGGAAAGGATTTATTATGAGATATCATCTGTTCCTTATGCTGCTGATCGGCTGCGTGATCGCCGTGGCGCAGGAAAAGGGGCCCGAGACAATTGCGATTCTCCCGTTCGAGAATAATTCCGTTGTCGACAAGGAGAAGCTGGATCCGCTGAAGAAGGGACTGGCGGATATGCTGACGACGGAGATGTCCAAAGTGAAGGCTCTAAAGGTTCTCGAACGCGCAAAGATTCAGACGGTGGTCGAAGAACTGAATCTTAACGAGACGGAACTGATCGACAAGAACACAACCCAGAAAATGGGGAAACTGCTCGGTGCGCATGTGATGTTGTTTGGCGGTTTTACTAATCTTTTTGATGACAAACTGCGGATTGATATTCGCATCGTCCGTACGGAGACGGGAGAGGTGCTGAAGGCGGAAGAAGAAACAGGAGACTTGAAGCAATTTCTGCCGATGCTTCAATCGCTTGTAAAAAAAGTGGCGTCCAACCTGGATGTCGCACTCTCCTCCGATGAAGAGCATGCGCTCGGCGCCTCCGACGACGGCAAGTTTAACAGCTATGTGCTCTATGCCCAGGGAGTCGATCTGGAAGATTCTGCCATAAAAACCGAACGTGCGGGAAAGAAGGAGGATGCGATCACCATGTATGACAATGCTCGCATCGCCTACAAGAAGTCGTGGGAAGAGTCTCAGAATTATGAACCGGCAAAAAACAAGATGGAAGAAATGGCTGCGAAAGTGGCCCGCCTGAAGAAATAAATGCTGTCTATCATTGTTCACGATTGAGGAGAGAAAACCATGAAAAGATTTTTAACGAGTCTCTTGCTGCTGCTCATGTCGGTCTCGTTGACCGGTGTCATGCGCGTGGCGGTGCAGGCCCAAGATATGCCCCGCGTGATGGTCATTGTCGACGAGAAAATCGACGACAAGGATGTGACAGCCCGTAAAGTGGCGGGAAAAATTGAAAGCGTTCTGCTGGAAAAGGGATATCGCCTTGTTGACAAGTCGCAGTTTGAAAATATACGCGCGCGCGATCTCGCGCTGGGCGACATGAACGCCACGAAGGCGAAAGAACTCGGCCGCCGTTTCGGCGCAGAGCTGGTGATTGCCGGTGGTGCACAGGCGATCTTCGGAGAAGAGCGCGATACGTACGGTATCAAGAGTGTGCAGTACACCGCCGATGGAGAAGTGAAGCTGATTCTCACGGACGTCGGAGAAATTCTTGCTGTCGCAAGCGCCAGTACCCAGAAGGCGGCACAGGGGAAATCAAATGCGGCCTCCAAGTCGCTCGAGGAGCTGGGAACGCTCCTAGCCGCAGACATTGGGGCGAAGCTCGATGCCAAGATGAAAGAAATCAAAGAGAAGGCATTCGTCATTCAGCTGGCACTGCTTGGTGTGACAGATGCATCGCTGGTGAAGATCGAAGCCGATCTTCCGTCGAAAATTTCACAGATCCAGAAAATGAAACTCCGCTATATGGAAGGCGATGCTGCCGTATTCGACGTCTGGATCAAAGGCAGCATTGATGATCTTCGCAAGACCATCTCAGGCATGCCCGATTATAAAGTGGAAGCATTCACCGGCAGCCGTCTGGATGTCAATACAAAGGTGCAGGGCGGGAAGGCGAAAGCCAGCTATGCCGTGCCGACCGCACTCGACATCACGGAATTCAAAGTGGAGAACATCTTCCCGGCGCAGTTCGCATCATATGCAACACATCCGATCGGTTCCGTCACCATACAGAATACCGGGAAAGTGGATGTGAAGAACATCAAAGCGCTGCTTTTTATGCCGGCGTACATGCAGATGGCATCCGAACAGATCATTCCGCTGTTGAAGGCGGGTGAAAAGAAATCATTCGCGGTTTCTGCAACGCTTGATCGGGAAAAACTGCTGGGAGTGTTAGAGAATACTGTTTCGCAGATGAAGGCGGAAATCACGTACGCCGTCGGCGGCAAAGAGGAAACTCGCAGCCTGACAAAACCGGTCACCGTCTACAACAAGAACGCTATGAACTGGTCGAAACCGAATACCATCGGTGCCTTCATCACGTTCAAGGATGAAGCGGTGCAGAATTTTTCAAAATCCGTAGTCGGAAATGTGAAGTTTGACGCATCAGCTCTGCCGGCAGCATCCCGGGAGCAACTCAATGCCATGAAAGTATGGGAGGCGGTACGGGCTATTCAAATTCACTATGTCAGTGCTCCGTGGATCAATGTGGAGGGAGATGTGCTGGATGATGTCTCCTTCCCGCGGCAGACACTCACAACGAAGTCCGGCAATTGCAGCGGGACGTCCGTTCTGCTGGCTGCCTGCCTCGAAAACATCGGCATCAGGACGATGCTGGTTGGAACTTCAGACCATGTGTTCATCATGTTCGACGCCGGAGTGAACAAGAAAAATGCATCCCGCATCAGCTTGAACGAGCGCGATTATGTCGTTCTCGACAATACTGTGTGGATTCCGCTCGAGACAACAATCAGCAACAAGTCGTTTGCCGAAGCGTGGAAACTGGGCGCTGAAGGCTATTATAAAGTGAAAGATGCCGCCGGAAAATTGGACTTAATCGACGTTCGCAAGGCATGGGAGACCTCGCCGCCTACAAATCTGGCGACCAACGAAGCGCTGCCGGAGCCGCCCGCTGCAGATGCCGTCAGTGCTCTTCTCTCGACGGAAGCAAAGGATATCGCATTTGCACAGAGCGCAACAGTGAATGCGAAGATCGCCGAACTCAAAGCCAAAAATACGGAAGCAGGAAACAATGAAGCCGCAATGTATCTGGCAAATACCGGACGCTATGATGAAGCCATTGCGCTGTTGTCCACTTACACTTCGGCGATGTCGATGAACAATGCAGGCAATGTCTATTTGCTCAAAGGCGATTCCACAGGTGCGGTGAAGAGCTATACCGCAGCAATGAAAGCTGACGAAAAAGACGGTGGCATCGATTTGAATATGGGCCTGCTGTTGTATCTGGGAGGCGACCATGAAGGGACCGTGAATTCTTTTGTATCTGCCGTCTCCAAGTTCCCGTCTAAGGAAAAAGCATACGCGGAACTCGGTATTGACAACATCGTTGCCCAGATGGCCGGAACGAGAGCCGCAGAGCGGGGCAATACGGTTGACAGAGGCGAACTGCGCAGCCTGCTCTTTAGTGCTCTGCAGGACGTTGCTGCGAAGAAAGATTCGCGTGCAGCAACAGCACACATCCGACGGGGTGAAAACCGCTTTGTTTTCGGCGGACGTCGCGGTATTGATCCGACGGCCCTCGCCAATATCAATGATTTCCTGTATTGGAAACAGTCCTGAACGGGATTGTCTGACACTCTCGTATATGCAAATGCCGGGAAGATTCCGTCCCGGCATTTGCATATCTATTTGAACTTCGTACATCTTTTTCCGATATTCTCAGCATCTCACAACGCAAAGGTGACCGCCCATGAAGAAAATGCTCCTCAAAGTGCTGATCGGGACATTCATTGCGGCTGTATCGATCGCGATCACGTTTCTTCTTTTCCAAACTGATTTCGTCCAACGGACATTTGGATCCGACTTTTTCACGGCACTGGACCGCAAAGCATATGACGCCGTCATGCGCATACGCGGCGTCCGGCCGCACACATCGAATGTGGTCATCGTCAAGATCGATGAGAATACCTTGAAGGAACTGGATTATCCGCTGCCGCGTGACAAGTTCGGAGCGTTGCTTGCGATTATCTCAGACCGTGGAGCGAAGGCGATCGGCGTCGATTATCTTTTTCCCACAGTTAAGCAGGACTCTCTTTCCCTGGCGCAGAGCGATGTCTTTCTGGCTCTCGCGGGCAGAGCCGACAATGTCATTCATGCGATCGGACCATTTGTTCCGTCAGAAGAACAGCGGGAACTTAATGCCAAGGATATTGATCCTGAGGCGAAAGTGCTGCTTGGACACTTTGCGATCCCGCATGCGAATCCGGCATTTCATTTCCCGCGGGCAACCTATATCGATGAGCGTCCGTTTGATTCGCTTGCTGTCCTCGCGGCCGGCGTCGGCCATGTGCTGCTGATTCCCGACTCTGTCGATGGAATCATCCGCAAGGTTCCGCTGATGGTGGAATATGCAGGAGATTATTATCCGGCGTTTGGGGCGGCGCTCGCATTCCATGCGGCCGGTGTTGATCTGAAGTCTGTGACTGTCGTACAAAATGAAGAGCGCCTGGAGGTGCATGCAGGGTCGTTTATTATTCCACTGAATGCCAACGGCGAACTGAGCATCGATTTTGCCGGACCCAATCGCGTATTTCAAGAGGTCTCGTTTTACGATGTGCTGGACGCTTACACCCGCGGTGATATGAAAGTATTGTCTATATTCAAAGATGCCGTGGTGATCATTGGGCCGACGGCGAGATCTATCGGCGATCATGGTGCGACGCCGCTCTCGGACAAATCTCCGAACTGCTACGTGCATGCAAATGTATACGATCAGATCATGACCGGACATTATATACAAGAGGCATCACCGGCGCTGCAGCTCGGACTCCTGATTTTTGTTACGCTGATTGTTGCAACCTCGTCGCTGTTCCTGAAGCTCCGTTGGAGCGTACCGATTGCGTGCCTTCTACTCGGCGGCTATCTCTGGTTCGCGTATGGCGCTTTTGCAAATACGGGCGCCGTCTACAGCCTGACTACGCCGATGTTCGCACTCTTTTTCAGTTTTGCAGGCACCATGAGCTACATCTCTGCAACCGAAGGGAAGCAGAAGGCGCAGATCAAAAATATGTTCCAGAAATATGTCGATGCATCGGTGGTCGAACAGCTTATCGAAAATCCTTCCATGCTGAAGCTTGGGGGCGAAGAGCGGGAAATAACGACACTGTTTGCCGACATTGAAAGCTTTACGCGGATGGCGGAAAAATTGGGACCACAAAATACCGTCGGGATATTGAACTCCTATCTGACGGAAATGACAAATGTCATCATCGAAGAACATGGGACTCTTGATAAATATATCGGTGACGCCATAATGGCATTCTGGAATGCACCGCTCGATGACGCGGATCATGCGCTTCATGCATGTACGGCTGCGATCCGTATGCAGAAAAAGCTGACGGGGCTCCATGCAAAGTGGGTGCGATTCGGGAAACCGGTCGTCAATCAGCGCATCGGTGTCAACACCGGCAAAGCAGTGGTGGGGAACATGGGTGCGGAGGCGAAATTCAATTACACTGCCGTGGGTGATGCTGTGAATCTGGCCTCGCGCCTAGAGGGTGTGAACAAGGAATATGGCACGCGCCTTCTTATGAGCGGTTATACAGCGAAGCTGGTGGAAGGAAAGATCCTCTCCCGCGAAATGGATCTCGTGGTGGTGCTCGGCAAAACAGAGCCCGTCAGGATCTATGAGCTGATCGCTATGGCAGATGAAGTGCAAACCGATGCGACGAAGAAGTTTTTGGATCTCTATCATCAGGGACTTGAATCCTACAAGCAGCGTGCTTGGAAGAGCGCGATTGACTACTTCCAGCAGGCGCTGCAGATCCGGAAAGACGATGTCGTGTCCAATCTCTACATCCAGCGCGCCATGCTGTATTCGGACACGCCGCCGCCGGTCGATTGGAACGGTGTGTTTGTGATGACGAAGAAATAGTTCGAAAGAGTATCATTTATACAAAAAAGAGAGCACAGGGAAGAAATTCTCTGTGCTCTCTGTGCTCTCTGTGTTCTCTGTGGCAAAAAAAGCACGGTCAAGTGACCGTGCCTGCAAAGCGTTCCATCATTCCAAGAAAGCCGCTGCTATGACAGCACCGCTTTCAGATATTCCCTATTCATCCGCGCAATGTGCGTGACGGAAACCTCCTTCGGGCATTCCGCTTCGCATGAGTAGGTGTTTGTGCAGGAACCGAATCCTTCTTTGTCCATCTGGGCCAGCATGGACTGCACGCGTTCTTTCCGTTCTGTCTGTCCCTGGGGAAGCAGCGCGAGTTGTGACACCTTTGCCGCGACAAAAAGCATAGCCGAAGAGTTCTTGCATGCCGCAACACATGCACCGCAGCCGATACAGGACGCGGCCGTCATTGCCTCATCGGAAATCTTTTTGGAAATCGGGATTGCATTTGCGTCCGGCGTACCGCCGGTACCTACGGAAACAAATCCTCCGGCCTGCATAATCCGGTCGAAGGCCGAGCGGTCCACCACCAGATCCTTGATGATCGGAAATCCTTTCGCGCGAAACGGTTCCACAACGACTGTGTCGCCGTCTTTAAAGGAGCGCATATGGAGCTGGCAGGAGGCACCGCCCTTCTGCGGTCCATGAGAGCGTCCATTAATATACATGCCGCAGCTTCCGCATATCCCTTCACGGCAATCATGGTCGAAGGCGACAGGATCGTCGCCCCGCTGAATCAATTCCTGATTCAGTTTGTCCAGCATCTCGAGGAATGACATGTCGGAGGTGATATCCGAAATGTAGTAGGTGATCAGTTCGCCTTTGCTTGTTCTGTCTTTTTGCCGCCAGATTTTCAATATGATATTCATACGATTCGACGCTCCTTATTTATAGCTGCGTTGGGATGGAGTGACATATTCGAACTTGAGAGGTTCTTTGTTCAGCTTCGGCGGAGTGCCGACTCCCTTGAACTCCCAGGCCGCCACGTATGAGAATTTCTTGTCGTTTCGTTTCGCTTCGTTTTCTTCTGTCTGATGTTCTTCGCGGAAATGTCCGCCGCACGATTCCTCGCGATGAAGAGCGTCGGTTGCTATCAGTTCAGCGAGTTCCATATGATCGGCGATTCGCCACGCTTTCTCCAGCTCCTGATTGAACTCGAGCTCTGTGCCGGGGATCTTGATGTCTTTCCAGAATTCCTCCCGCAGCTTCCTGATCTGTTCCTGCGCCTGTTTCAATCCGGCTGCATTGCGGGACATGCCGATGTATTCCCACATGATCCGCCCGAGTTTGCGATGGAGCTGGTCGGCGGTTTGTTTTCCCTGTACTGCCACCAGGCGCTTGATGGTGTTATTGGCGCTTGCAAGCGACTCCGCAACGTCCGGATGGTCTTCTTTCACGGGCGTGAAATTTGTTTGTGACAGATAGTCGCCGATGGTGTAGGGGATGATGAAATAGCCGTCGGCCAGACCCTGCATCAGAGCGCTCGCACCGAGGCGATTGGCGCCGTGATCGGAGAAATTTGCTTCACCCAGCACGAACAGCCCGGGAATCGTGCTCATCAGATTATAATCCACCCACAAGCCGCCCATGGTGTAGTGCACGGCCGGGTAAATGCGCATCGGCAATTCAAAAGCATTCTCGTTCGTAATCCGCTGATACATATCGAACAAGTTATCGTACTTCTGTACAATCCAATCGCGTCCGTTGCGCTTGATGGTGTCGGCAAAATCGAGGTACACGGCGAGCTTGGTCGGACCGACGCCGCGTCCCTGATCGCATGCTTCTTTGGCTCGGCGTGATGCAACATCGCGCGGTACCAGATTGCCGAACGAAGGATACAGGCGTTCCAGATAATAATCGCGTTCGTCCTCCGGAATCTGGCGAGGATCGCGCGAGTCTCCCTGTTTTTTCGGCACCCAGATGCGTCCATCGTTGCGCAGGCTTTCGCTCATCAATGTCAATTTCGACTGATGTTCGCTGGAAACGGGAATACAGGTCGGATGGATCTGCGTGAAACATGCATTGGCGAAGCATGCGCCCTTCTTGTGTGCCCGCCAGATGGCAGTGGCATTTGACTGCTTTGCATTCGTTGACAGATAATATGCATTGGCATATCCGCCGGTTGCAAGGATGACCGCATCGGCCGTGTAGGTTTCGAGCAGGCCGGTTGTCATGTTTCGCGCCACGACGCCGCGCGCCTGTCCATCGGCGACAATAATGTCGAGAACATCCCGTCGTCCGTAGAATTTGACCGCGCCCAATCCGATCTGCCGTGATAGCGCTGAGTATGCTCCGAGCAGGAGCTGCTGTCCGGTTTGTCCGCGGGCGTAGAAGGTTCTGGAAACCTGTGCGCCGCCGAACGAACGATTGTCCAGCAATCCGCCGTATTCGCGTGCAAAAGGAACACCCTGCGCCACACATTGATCGATAATATTGCCGCTCACCTGAGCGAGGCGGTATACATTCGCTTCGCGCGCGCGATAGTCGCCGCCCTTGACGGTATCATAGAACAGGCGATAGATGCTGTCGCCGTCGTTCGGATAATTTTTCGGAGCATTGATGCCGCCCTGTGCTGCGATGCTGTGCGCGCGCCGCGGTGATTCATGATAGGAGATTGCGGTCACTTTATAGCCGAGTTCCACGAGCGATGCCGCTGCAGAAGCACCCGCCAGTCCGGTGCCGACCACAATGATGTGATATTTTCTTTTGTTGGCGGGATTCACCAGCTTGAGATTGAAACGGTGCAGATCCCATTTCTGCTCGATCGGTCCTTCGGGAATTTTTGCATCCAGTGTCATACGATTCCTCCGGTCATATAATGCATCCTCAGGAAATAGAGCGGTATCGCCGCGAACAAGATCGGGACGATCAGCCAGAAAATGGCAGCCACAAGAGATATCAATCGCGTGTATTTACTGTTGTTGATGCCGAATGTCTGAAATGCGGATTGAAATCCATGGCGGAGATGATAGCCCAGCAGGACGAACGCCGCGATGTAGAAGCAGTCATACAACGGACTGGAAAATGCATGCATCACGAGCTGATACATTGTCTGTCCTTCACCGTTTTCGAACCGGCTGCCGAACCAGAATGTCCGCAGATGTATAATCAAGAAAATGAAAATGACGCTGCCCGTGATGAAGGTGATGCGGGAGGAGAGCTCGCTGGATGCCGCAGCATCATACATTACGTAGCGTTCAGGGCGGGCAGCCCGGTTTTTAAACCAAAGGATGACAGTGGTGGTGATGTGCAGCAGAAATCCTCCCACCAATACAATTTCCAGGATTTTGATGAGCGGATTGGTCGCCATAAATTCTGCGTAGAAGTTGTACGATTCGCCGCCATCACCGGCAAACAGGAAGAGGTTGATCCCGAGATGCACCGTCAAAAAACTGCACAGGAATAATCCTGTCAGGCCGACGGTAAGTTTTTTGCCGACCGAGGATGTGTAGAACTGCAAAAGAGTGCCCATAGTGTAAGTGTGTGTTGTGAATGGATAAAATGAATGAGACCAATATATAAAACAGAAGTTTTTCTTACATTACGTTTTCACCGATAAATTTTCTGATCGAGATGATGCTTCCCAGAAAGCCGAGCACAAGTCCTGTCGCGACCACTGCCGGATATAAGAGGGGGTCCACCGTAATAAAATCATACAATTCCGGCCCGATCAGGCGAGAAACGGCGGCGTAGGTAGCGTAGAGGATTCCTGCGGCCAATGCTCCGCCGATCAATCCCTGGATCAAACCCTCGATGACAAACGGCATTCGCACGAACATGCGTGTGGCGCCGACGAGTTTCATGGTGGTGACGATCTTCCGTCTGGAGAAAATGGCAAGTCGTATCGTGTTCGACACCAGGAAGACCGCGCCGATGGTCAGCAGAATACCAACGATAAGACTTGTCAGGACAAAAACCCTTGAGCGCTTCTCGATAAGTTCCAGCAGTGCACGGCGGTAGATGATGTCATCTATTCCGGGAATGGCCGACAGCATGCGATGGATGGAGCGGGCGCTGTCCGAATTCCTGTATTCGGGTTCGAGCAAGATTTTGTACGATGCCGGCAGGGGATTGAAGTCAAGCACTTTGTTGATGTCCTCACCGAACTCCCGTCTGAAAATCTCCGACGCTTCCTGCTTGGAGATGAATACCGCCTGCTTCACGCCAGGAATGTCGCTGATCCGTTTGCCGATCTGTGCATAGGTGTCTTCACCCATCGTCTGATCGATAAAGGCCTCCATCTCAATGCGATCACGAAACGATTGCATGATCGTACTGGTATTTCTGTAAAACAGTCCGAACAGACTCAGAATCAAGAGAGAAATGGTGATCGTGATAATGGAAATAGTCATCGAGAGCCGGGCACGCCGGAATCCGAGAACCCCTTCTTTCAATGTATAGAGCACGTTCATGGATTCAATACGCTCCTGCCTGTTTCATACGAACCAAGATTCTTGGAGTAGGATGCAAGTTCTTCCAGATGCGCAAGGGCATTTCGGCATTCCGGAGTCCGGTTGTCGGTCTTTATGTCCACAAAAAACAAATATTCCCACGGGCGTCCGACGATAGGACGTGATTCAATTTTCAACATGTTGATATTGCGCAGGGCAAAGACCGAGAGGCTTTTGTAGAGCGCGCCGGGAATATTCTTCGTTGCGAAGATGATGGAGGTTTTTGCATTCCGCCGCGGCTGAACGGGCTTCCGGGCAAGGACGACGAAGCGGGTAAAATTGTGGTGATCACTTTCGACACTCTTGCGGAGAATCTTCAATCCATAGTGAGCGGCCGCCTGCGAACTTGCAATGGCGCCTGCATCGCGGCGCTGTTCTTCCTGAATCATTTTTGCCGCACCGGCGGTGTCATAAAATGGATGCGGTGTGCAGCCGGGCAGTGAACGGATGAAGTCCTGACATTGGCCCAGCCCCTGCGGATGCGAGTAGACGTGCCGGATATCGCCCATCCGCACGCCGGGAAGGGCAAGAAGGTTCATCCGGATGCGCAGTTTGATTTCGCCGACGATGAAGACCGGCCTTCGCTGCAGGAGGTCATAGTTCTGATGAACACTTCCGAACAGTGAATTTTCTATGGGGATGATGGAATAGTGCGATCGCTTCCGCACAACGTCATCAAACACTTCATCAAATGTCTCGCGGGCTCTGGCGATGCAGTGCTTTCCAAAATAGGCCAGGACTGCCTGTTCGCTGAAAGCGCCCGGCTCGCCCTGATACGAAATGATGGTACCCTTACTTGTTCCCATACGTGCAGCCAATCGGTTCTCAGTAATTCGATTCATCCCGCCATTGTGTAATAAGCCAGATGCCATCCAGTGCAGACCTCTGCAATGTCAAGTTTGCGTACCCCGTGATACGTACGACGTCGCTCGGACTGAAGGTCACAGTGAGATTAAATCCCTTCACGACTGTTGCTTGCAGCGATTGCGTTGTATCGCCATCCACCGACGTGGCGTTGTTCCATACCAAGTCCAGGCGCTGGGCATTTTCGAACAGCCCATACGTGATGCGGATTTCTTCATCGCGGCCCCAGAATACGTCTGCTCCTTTGTCATAATCACGATAGACGAAAACGAAATCGGATGCAAGTACTTTTCCGTAAATTGTCGTGTCCCGATAGGCATACGATTTTCGCACAGTCTGCAAAACACCATCCACAGTGTGCAGGTCGTCCAGTTGCGTCTGGTCTTTGTTCGACGAGTCATCCAATGCCGGTGCGAAGGGATTGGCGCAGCCCGCGAAGCAGAAGATGAAACAGCATGTGAGCGAGCGGATGCTCATCGTCCAAAATATCCTTTTGCCATGCTCCAGCTTGAGTCTTTCTCTATTTCCACGTCTTCCCAACGGTAGATGGACCACAGTGCGGTATTCCGGCTCGGTGCCAGCACCATGTACATGCTTCCCCGAAAAACCTTTGGCAAAGCCGCTTCCTGATGCTGCAGCGTGAGCGTATAGGTCGCCTCAAGGAGGGCTGAATCTGCCTGAAATTTTGTCAACTTCGATGGCTCCAAGATCAGGAGAGGTGTTGTTCCCGCTGTCAGGTGCGTTGCAAGGTTGAGCATCCATTCCCGCTCAGAGTCCTTCGTCCATCGGGAGAAGAGCGTCGCATACGAAATAGCGGCAGACCTTGCAGGCACAAATGTGTACTGAATGCCTCCCTGCGTGGAATCGGAAAAGAGGTTTGCGTACTCCTGTGCATCGTCCTGCTGAAGAGCCGTCTGAAAATTGTTGATCGCGATCTCGGGTGTCGTCGCCGGCGGAAGCGATGTCTTATCTCCCTCCGGAGCCTGCGGTGTGCGCGGTTTCAGGAGATCGCACGACATGAGTGCGCCCAGCGCGACCATCAAAGCGGCGAGAATACAGACACGATGTCCTGTCATCACACGTCCACACGTCCCTCCAGAGCACGGGCGAGTGTTGCTTCATCCGCAAATTCCAGATCGCTTCCGATGGGAAGTCCACGGGCAATGCGGCTGATCTTGACGTCCAACGGCCGGAGAAGTTTTGCAAGATACATGGTGGTCGCCTCGCCTTCCACATTCGGATTCAGAGCCAGAATAATTTCTTCCACCGGGTCTTCAAGACGAACCAACAATTCTTTGACTTTCAGATCTTCCGGGCCGATGTTGTCGAGAGGGGAGAGCGCACCGCCCAGTACATGGTACAATCCGTGAAATTCATTTGTTCGTTCAATTGCGAGAACGTCGTTCGGTTCTTCCACGACACAGATGATCGATCTATTGCGCTTCGGATTGGAGCAAATGGAACAGGGATCGCTCTCCGTGATATTTGAACAGATCGAACAGTACCTGACGTTGTCCTTGACACTAATCAGCGCATCGGCGAGAGCGACAACATCTTCGCGCGGCTGTTTCAAAAGGTGGAGAGCAAGGCGCAGTGCAGTTTTGCGGCCGATGCTTGGCAGACGGGAGAGTTCATCAACCAGGTGTGCCACAGATTCGGAAGTGAATACCATAGTTACAAACCTGGAATAGTGAGACCCGGGATGTTGGGCAGCATGCCGCCGGTCATCTTGGCGACTTCACTTTGTGCGAGTGCGGAAGAAGCTTCGAGCGCTTTATTCATCGCGGCAACCACCAGATCTTCGAGCATTTCTCCATCGGCAGGATTGATGACTTCCTTCTCGATCTTCATTTTCAGAATACGCTGCTTGCCGTTGGCCGTGACTTTAATCATCCCACCGCCTGCCTCAGCTTCGACGGTCCTCTTTTCGAGTTCAGCCTGCACCTGTGCCATTTTTTCCTGCATCTGCTGGACCTGTTTCAGCATATTTTGCATGTTGCCGCCCAGCCCTGGAAATCCTGCCATGATCTGCTTTCCTTATTTCAATTTACGATTGCAGTTTTTCTCATCGATCCAAACGGATGAGCACGATTCATGTCCATGATGCATCACGATAGACTGAAAACAGCACTGCTTGGCAAAAATATATCCAATTGGGGAACGAAATGCAATGGAATGGACTCACGCATCCGCGGGGGGCGGAATGAGGGGACTATGCAGGGAGCGGCTTAGGAATAATTCGACTTCAGAAAACTGATAAATTCGCTTGCGGATGCCGGCGAATCAGAGGCGGAGATCTGTCGCCGAATGCGGGCGTCCTGCAGAGCACGTCCGCCAAACATAATCCGCGCTCCATGTTGGCGGGCGGATTCTGCAACTGCGCGGCAGTCTTTAATAAAGGAGCCTTTTTTTTGCGGAAGTGTCGAAGAAACACACACAAGGTCGGGAGAGAGTGATTCAATAGCGTCTATCAGAGAGTCGAGGGGGACGTTTGCTCCCAGATAGTACGTCGTCCAGCCTTCAGATTCAAGGATATTGTTGATGCAGGTAATACCGAGTTCATGATACTCTTCCACCAGGCACGCACAGAGAGCAATTTTGTCGTTCAGCGGTTTGCGTGGGACGGAAGTTTGGAGTTTGGAGATGGCATGGAGCGCTGTGTTGCTGGCAAGGTGCTCCTTTTCCACGCCGATTTTCTTCTGGACCCACATGCGTCCGATGGTTGCCATGGTCTCCATGACGATTGTGTCATAGATCTCCGCTAGGAGCATGCGCTGGGTCAGGAGAATGCTCAGTATGTCGTATGCCTCCTTGCGATTACCTGAAAGCGCGGCTGCCAAGAATTGGTCCTGATATGATCTCTGGAGGGGAACGGAGGCCGCTCCGCCTTCGGAGTGATTCACGGTTCGCCGGAGAGTTGCAACGTCGAGTCCGTGAGGAACGAGGCAGTCAAATTTCTCGATGAAAGAAATGACATCCTTAAATAGGTATTTCCGGTGTCCTCCGGCAGTTTTATGGCATCGCAGTGAGCCATTATTGGACCATCGCTTTGCAGTCGATTCGTTAACTCTGAGGAGCCTCGAGACTTGGGCTGTCGAAAGGTATTCACCATTCATAGTATCGCTCACATATTGCGCCTTGCTCGAGTTGAACGATATTCCGAGCTATAGAGTTCCCGGCCTGCCACCGTAATGGTTACATGTGTGTCTTCTTTCGAGGTGGATACTGAGATCAATCCTTCGGCACTGTAGGTGAAGGCATATCTCATGATGCGGTGAGAAGCTTGTTGATAATAATTCCCAGAGATGACAGTCTGTTCGGGTCCCAGAAGAGCCTCATCCATTTAAAGCACATCCAGTGCCATCACCGGGCTGAGCCCCTCTCGATATCTTCAACTTCGGCTCAGAACCAGGGTGGATGCTGGTTTCTAGGGGTTGGGTATGTCATCTGGAAATTTTTCTACACTTTTTGGAACAGAGCCTACTGTTGCCTAAGTGTCTATAAATCAATATGTTGGAGGTTTGGGATGCGCGAAACAGCATGCAATCCGAAGGATTTGGCGTGAATATCGCTCCAAGTCGGCCTTTCATGATGAAAACAGAGTACGCCGGAGCAGCTAGGATCCGCGCCGCGTGCATCTGACGTTTTTGTCCTCGCTCCGGGCTGCAACACGATACGTTTGCCGTCAAACACATTTGTCGTTAAACGGGCTCTCATGTTTGATTTTATTGCGATATTATTTTACATTTCTTGCACTTTCAGAATAGGAGTGGAACCAAGAGACCTATTTAAGAGTTTGTTTGCGTCTTTCATGAATGATCGAAGGCGCACATCAATGAAAACCATCTTTCTACTCTTCGTTAGCTTCGTCGCCCTGCAGTGTAGAGTCTAGGAAGAAAGGAGTTCATCGATGAAATCCGAGAGAGAAATGTCAATCGTGCTATTCATCTTGTTCCTAATTTGTGCTATCTATTTTCTTTCTCGCGAGAAATTAAATTAAACAAGTGTCGCCGTTGAAATAGATACTGTAACACACAAAATGGGTAAGGAAGCTCGTGTTGGGCAGACAAATTTTTTATTTGTCGCCAAGCAGATAAACAAAGAAAAAGTCATTATTATTTAGGGGAAATCATGGTGGAATCGATTGAAGAACTAATTGCAGCGCGAAAGGCGGAGATAGCCGCTGAAGACGCAATAAAAGCAAAAAGGAAGAGCGACCTGCGTAAATTCTTTAGCGGGATGCTGGCAGGTGACGCAGCGGGCTTGCTCATTTCAGCGTATGCGGGGAAACAAGCGTATCTTGCTATGTGGATAGAACCCGTTATCGCAATTCCTTGCGCTGTTATCACACTGGGAATAGCGGTATGGCTCTACATAAAAAAATGAACAGGGAAAAATGGGAAATCAATACGCAGGGCTGCATTGGGGTTCAGGGATACATGGGAAAATAGAATGTGTTCCGGCCCCGCGCCGCAGGTTAGCTCGTTAGGCTGCTCCGCTCAAATGGCTTTCTTACAAAAAGACAAGGTGGTTAGGCCAGGTAGGGTGATCGAATATACTGTTACACGGCATCCGCTTTGCTGATAACATATCTCACGATGTAAGAGATCATCAATTGACCATAGTGGCTGCCTTCGGCATCGGAGGCAGTCATTTCTTTATCAATATTGAGTCTGCTCTAAAAAGCTCCAATTACAGATTTGTTCTTTTGCCCAATGTTTTGGTTTGAAACGACTCCCGATTTTACGAAAACATCTGCTCGGGAAGAAACTATTTTTCAAGACTGTTTTTTACATCTTCATTTTTCTGTTCTTTGACATGTTGGCTGAGTATAGCCATGTTTTTTGATTTTGCCTCTATGAGGCCGAGGCTGCTCTTATGTTTGAAATGTTTTGCAGATCGGAATTGGATTTTGAGTTGACTACCTTTTTAACATGCCTCCTGTTATGGAAAGCATCCCGCACATAGACGTCCATCGCCAAAAGCTCTTGGAAACGATGGTGTTTTTTAGCAAACACTTGAAAAATCCTTCCAAGATGATGATGTATAAGGTTCTGGCAGAATTGGACTTCCGTCATTTTAAGGAAACCGGCCTTCCCGTAACGAATCTGGAATATAGTGCGTGTAAACTGGGACCAGTCCCCAAAGCCTTGCATAATGAAATTACATCCGGCAAAGAAGTCGTGCTGCCCGACGACATGTCGACTGCATTGAAGGTTACAAAAAAGGAATTCGAAAAAACTGAAGGCGATGAGGGGCTTGGCTTCTGGTTTTCAGCAAAGCGAGCTCCGAATTTGAAGCTTTTTACTCCGCGACAGCAACGGATTCTGGGCGAGGTTGCTGAGATATACAAGGGTGCGAGTGCGACAACGGCATCCAAGGCCTCGCACGAGCCCGACACTCCCTGGTCAAAAACGATAAAGAAATTTGGACATGAGGGTGAGCGGATCGATTACCTTGATATGATAGACTCGTCCAGCCGATTGAGTAGAGACGAGGTTGCCCATCTCATGGAAGAGAATCGGGCATTTCATCATAACTATAGATGAGTTGTGAGGTTTGGCAGTAAGGGGAGAAGTCTTTCTGGATTGTCAATACCAGTATCCTGCCGGTAATATCGAGGATAGGCTTGTCATTGTTCTGAACAAGAATCACAGCTCAAGCCAACCGATCATTCTCGTTCCCACAATATCCAATTTACCGGGCCAACGCAATTGCCAGCCGACCATTTACACAAAGTATTTTACACTACCAGGAATTCGTTCGCGCCTCAGGAGTTGCCGATGTGCATCAAGGAATTGTCGTTCGCGCCTCAGGAGTTGCCGATGTGCATCAAGGAATTGTCGTTC
>Ga0182027_10001067_pt1 | contig 46090 bp, 37 predicted proteins | sample 712E1DmetaG_FD_121300 | JGI IMG/M metagenome (GOLD analysis project Ga0182027, IMG submission 121300) | Permafrost microbial communities from Stordalen Mire, Sweden - 712E1D metaG (Illumina Assembly) | ecosystem: Environmental > Terrestrial > Soil > Wetlands > Permafrost | place: Sweden...
GCATCCATGATTATTTGTTGTTCTTGCGTTATAACTAAGGCATCCGCTTTTTTCCACATGCTCTTATTATAATGTAATGAATACGCCATTGTCTAGTTATTACTGGTACATTACACTAGATACGTTCGTCAGTTGAGACAGACTCAGTATGACATTGCGATGTCAGATTGCCGCGTCTGCCTTCGGCGGTCTCGCAATGGGGGAATGGGGGCGGCTAGCGTTGTTTCATGGCCGCTATTTTATTGGCCAGGTTGATATCGGCTTCGTCGTTAATATTCAGGAAAGAAAAGAAATCCGGGTCGAACTCAGCGAATCCTCTTTTATTAAGATGCAGCACATGCATTTCCTTGAGGACGTGGATAATACTGTAGCGGTGATTCTCCAGGTGTTTTTTCATTGTAGCCATGCAGGATATCGAGTACACCGCATGCAGCGGTTCTTTCTGCATGTTAGGCCATCTGGGGACAATAGCGTCGAAGCTGGGTAAAAGTTTCGTCATGTGTTCCAGTAATTCCGTGTTGAGAAAAGGCATATTATAGCCGACTACAATATTGGCGATGGTATGAGAAGAACAAAGCCCGGTATAGATGCCGGTGAGCGGTTTTTTAATCAGATAATTATCGGTGATTACCTCGATATTTTTAATAGTGGAGAAAAACTCGCTGTTACCGTCGGTGACCAGAATAATCCGATTAGTTATCGGCGTCAGGCTCTTAATAACTCTATCGATGACAGGAATTCCACCGATGAGCTCAGTGACTTTATTTTTATCGAGTCTGAGGTTCTTACCTTCAGCCAGAATGATTCCGGTTACTTCCATTTTATTCTCACACTTTCTTTGCGTAATTGATTAATCGCCAGGTAATGGTCTCACATATTATAGTAACATCTTCGGATGTCAGGTAGTCGGCGATGTTCGCATCAAACAAAATGTTCACTTCCGCCGTTAATTCATTGTCTCCTTGCCAGAGGATAATGGTGATGGGCACCCGCGGAAAAACATCGATAATTAACGAGGCATCTCCGGTCTCACCCTGTTTAGCGCCGACCAGTTTGCCGGCTTTGAGTAATAATTTCGGGTTTTTACCAAAGAAATCGACGAGTGGTTTAATCGTTCTCTTGATAAAAGTAGGGTAATAGACCAACCCTCCAGGTAACTCGCGATAAGTGATCGGTTTGCCTGTTAGCGGCGTGCCTTTGGCCTGGGTAAAATAATGTAGTATAAGGATTTTATCGCGCGGGGGAACGGGTTGATGACTATCAATAAAATCAACTTCTACGGAAGCGACGTCGATTTTGTAAATCTCATTCAGGTAATTAATTGTGACTGTTTCCGGGGAGTATAACGAGCCGCTTTTTTGACATTGCTGCATCATACCAATCGCAGTGAATCGCTCTTGCGCAAGTTTAAGAGCATCATTCAGATTATAAACACTGTGTCCATTATTTGGCGGTTGCAAGGCCATATTTTTAACAGCCGTTATTTTACTATTTAATCTCAAAAAAATCAGGTCTCTAACCAGGAATGGGAATAAAGAATCTCTCCCAGCAGCACTTTGACGGTTTTTACGTACTTGGCTTCTTCAGCATTAATGGAAGCGGTTTCAATTATTTCCCCGTCTAATACGCGATGCACCAATTTCACCAGTTCCGGTCTTTTACCGCGCGCGATGTCAATCAACTCCTTATCTAATGCATCGAGAATCACCGAATAGATATTGTGCTTCATCAACATCATCAACAATGTTCGGTTTAAATATGGCCTCAGTTTATCCGGCGCGCCGTTCGATACATTTGATAACCCGACGATCGATTTGGCACCGGGCGCAATGTCCTGCAGCATGCTCAAAAACTCCAGGCAGTGCTTGACATGATTGGATTCGATGTTAACCGCCGGTGTCACTATCGGGTCGAACCAGATGCGATCGTTGCCGATACCTTTTTCATTAGCATTATAGAGAAGTTCAGCAGCAATAGCACCACGTTCGTTGGCATCGCGGGGTAAACCGTCCCTGCCCCAGAGCAGAGCAACAAAGTCGCAATTGTACTTTGTGACTAAAGGAAGTTCCTCTGCCATACGCTGCAGTGAAATTGAGTTGAGTAGCGCCTTCCCTTGGTGCACTTTCAGCCCGGCTTCCATCGCAATCGGGTTGGTGGTATCCAGAGAAAGCGGCTTATCGGTTACTTCCTGCACCGTTTTGACGACCCACTCCATAAACTGGTTGCCGTCTTTTCGTGCCGGTCCGATGTTAATGTCCAGATAATCCATCCCGGCTTTAGTTTGGGCAATAACCAGTTTCCGGATTGGCACGGCATTGCGTTCTTTTAGTGCAGGTCCGTATCGTTTGGAGACAATATTCAGGTTTTCCCCGATTAGCTGCAATTTGACCCCTAGTTTTTAAAACTCCTGAGATAAGCAGGGATGTGGGAACCTTCTCTAGGCCCTACCAGTATTTCCCAGCCTTTTAATTCTTCTTCCAAACCCCCGCTTTCAGAGGCGGAGTAGCCGGGGATAATCAGCTTGTGATGTTTGACTTTGTCGGCAATTCCGGATTTTTTGACGAAAGCAGACATCAGGTCGGCGCCGAATTTACCAGCTGCCCAAGCCGTTAATACCGAAAGCCCTTCGGTGTCCATTATCAATAAATAACTGGGTACCTTGCTAGTCTCGATTTCACCGGAAACAATAAAATAAGTCAGCGAGAAATTGGTGGTAATCAGCACCGGTGAATTCTCATTAGGATTGTTAATTTCATAAATACCGGGCGTCGTGGCCAGCGGCCGTTGCGGGTCGGTAAAGATATTCAATCTTTCCACCAGTAAGGGGAACAGGACCTCGCCTTTCAAGTCGGACAGGACGATGATGCCCGCGTATTTGGAAACAAACATCGAGGCAATCAATGCTTCTTTCAATGGATTATTCGTCATTTCACAGGGAAAGGCAATGGTGGGATAACCCAGCGGTTTGAATTTCTTTTGTAAGGCCGCTCCGCGGATGACGATTTCATCCTGGAAGGCCTGTTTGACCGTTCTCGCTCCGGAATCGATCACAATGTCATTAATACCGGCTTTATTCACGATACCGGTCAGTTCGGCAATTTCTTCCAGATTCGCGCCTTTAACAGCTAACGGACAGGAATTTTCTTTGGCCAGTTTGGCCATCTGTTCAGCGTTGGCTTTAGTAGCGGCGTAAAGTAACGGCTTACGTCCGGCGCAGATTTTTAGGCCTGCGGCCAGTATTTCCGGTTTATCACTCATTAGAATCAGGCTGCCATCGGTGGCTTTGGTCACCTTTTCCACCAGCGTTTCGAATTTAGCCGGATTACCGGACTCGCTCTTAATTGCGATGGCATCGGCATGGAGTTTTAATCCGACTCTGATGTAAATATTCTTATTGAACTTTTCAATTCTGGCGTAGACTTCACTTTCGTGCATATTATCCGTAACCAGAACTGCAATTCCGGTGGGGTTTTCAAATCTCTTTTCATGGCGGAACATTACTGTCTCGCCCCCGACCTTGAATGCCGTTGTCCCCATGCCGATGGTAACAGGGCGGATAGGCGGGGCGGATGCCTCCGCCAGTTGTGCTTTTGATTCTTCCGAGACAAACGGACAGGCGGCCAGTTCAGCTTTGCCGGCTGCGAGGTTCATGGCAAAAGCCAGACAGGTGGGAATACCGCACTTGCCGCAGTTGGTCTTCGGTAATAATTTAAAAATCTGTATTCCGGTGAGCGCCATTGAAATTATCTCCTTGTAACAACTGATAGCTGTCAGCTTGCAGCTGAAAAAATTTGTTAAATTGATTTATTATACCTTATTTGCTAGGATTTTTATCCCTTATTTGGTGACCCCTCTCTCTAGCTCTCTCCCACATCATCCTCAGACACTTATACTGACTATCTTCGTGCATTTTGGTGAAATGCGCTACGGGGGGGCGAGAGAACTAACCAACAAACTTAGTTCCCTCTCCCTTCGATGGGAGAGGGTCAGGGTGAGGGTGTATCACATAAGATTATCTATTTTAACGCCTGAGTAAACTATTTTTCTACTTCTTGATTATTGTCTATTGAATCTTGGTTCTTGCTCCTTGATTATTACCCGATTATTGGGGCCATCGTCAACGCCGGATGTCCTTTCTCGGTCAGGAACGGCAAAATCTCATCCTCGGTGGTGCCGACCGTTTCATCGGCAATCATGTCGATGAGATTGGGTACGCCCAGTTCGATGGCTCTGGCCTTGAGTCGATCACCAATTTCGGCCTTGAGCATCTTGGGCATCCAGACCATGCGTAACAGGCCGCCGTCGCCGATCAAAAATTTCCTCTGGCAAATATTATATTTACCGTGTCCGACAAAACCAGGGGTGCTGATACCCCCGCCGATTGTGCCGGCGAGAGTGGTAAATTTCATGCCGCAAGGTGTCATCTCCGTAAATTCGCGGTTGACGGTCATCATGCCGTTACACATCGGCAGTACGGCGGCAATACATTCGCAGCAACCACAGGTAGTCATCGGGTCGTTGACGAGGCTGTAGAAGTTATAATGGTCGAACTTACCGCGGGAAGCTTTGAAAAGAAACTCGTTAACCCCTTTCCACTGACCCAATTTCTTGTCGATGACTTCACCTTTAGCGACAGGCTGGTTGGGCCCGGTGGGATTAATTTCGTAAGAGGCTTTACAATCCATCCAGTTATAAGAACCGCAGAGCCCTGTTCTCTCCGGGCTAACGACACAAACATGGCTGGGGGCGAATGACTGGCAAAGAGTACAGGAATAATAAATATCCGTGCTTTCGTCCGTCATGCCTTCGATTCTGGCATCGCGTTCATGATAGACAGCTCTGGCTTTTTCCAGGACTTGCTTCACCTGCGCTTCATCAGTGTAAATCTTCACTTCGAGTTTATCGAAGATTCTGCCGAAGTCCTGGTGTAATTTAGCGTGGAGAATGATGCCCAGATGCTTCAGCCGGAAGCCTTTTTCTACGGCTTGTTTGCTGATGCGTATCCAGGCAATATCCCTTTGCCCGATGTGCATGATGCCTTGAGCATGGTTAATCAGGTGATGTACCTGACGCTCTAGTATAGGTTCGTAATCGGCTTCAAACTGCCGGCCGGCGACGATGACATTGATTGCCATCGGTAAAAGCGATTTCGGAGGGACATCCGTGATTTCCGGCCCGATAACCTCGACTTTACCGTCTTCCACTTCGTCCATGCGTTTGGAAGTGACCCACTCTACCATCGGGGTGCGGCCACCTCCGGCTTCAAGGTAGATATCATCGCCACGGACTCTTTCACCTTCGAAGGCGGGCCCGTAAGCCACCGGGATGGGTATCTCGGACACGTTTACTTTCAGCCCGCGTACCTCAATTGCTCTGGCGACAATTTTATCGTGCGGTACATTGGAAACAACATGTTCATACGTTGTAATACCGGTTGGTAATATTTCCGGAATCGGGGTATCGGCAATTACCGGGAAGCCCCAGTTAATGGCGCCGGCGGCATTGGCATACCATTCATCGGTGACATAGCCCAACGGCATCGCGAAAGCGAAAATACGGTCTTTGTTGTAAATCAAGATCTTGCGGTAGTCTCCGGGTTCAATGCCGCCGAAAGACATGGCCGCTCTGGTGGCAAAACCCATCGCAAAAACCGTGGCGCTGACATCGGGGCCAAAGGGCACCAGACGGACGCCCCAGCCAATCTGCACATCGGCTTCAACCAATTGTTCGGCGAAACGTTTGCCGTTATATTCTGCCGACATAAAAACATAGAGATTCTTCTTTTGCAATTCATGTGCGATGCTAGCGGCAATTTCTTTAGTGGGAGCGGCGCCGAGAATTGCGGCGAATCCGGGAGCAGTGCCGTCCACAAATTCCACGCCGCGTTTCCTCATAATTACATCATCGGCGGCGCCGAGCCAGATATTATCCGGGGTGACATCTTCACCAAGAACATAAAAATGAGGATTCTCACGGTAACGGATAGCTTCAATGATTTCCTCCGCGAAAAAGGCAGCCATACCGGCATCCAGCGCTGGGGCTAAATAGGGTAAAGGATGAATCTCTTTTACCGGGGGAGGCAGTAACGTCCGGCACTTCTTCAGTACAAATTCCATATCGCCCAGTTTTTCTACCTTGTGTCCGAGTATACCGTAGATGATGGGCAGATAATACGCCGTATTAGGGAAGCCGACGGGCTCGTTAGCGCCCCATCGTTCCATCGCCATTTTCCATTTGGCTTCGGCATTTTCAACTATCTTATAAGCGCCTCTGATTGCGGCGGATGCGATAATCTTAGACATTTTAGTTTTCCTTTGGTAGAGCTTTCAGCCTTCAGCGGTCAGCGTTCAGATTTTGTATCAGGGGTAGGGTGGTCTGACAGCTGATAACTGTTTGCTGACGGCTTTCTATACCAACTCTCTTCTCATGGCCATATCATAGAGGACTCTTTCTCTGGCTTTGTCGATGCCGAGGGCCTTGCGCTTTTTATCAATGTGGGCAATCATTTTTTGCGCCATCTTCATCGGGTCGGTTTCAAAATCCCACATTCCGCCGTACAAATTCTCCATATCCTTAAAAAGAAAATCGGTGACTTCTTTACTGCCGACTGTCGGCCAGGTTACACCGAACAGTGTGTAAATACCCGAACTGACAAAGTATTGACCGATTGCGACGGCCTTTTCACTCATCCATTCCGGAGCAGCGCCGCAAGCCGGCAGGTCGCTGATATCATCGCCTAAACCACCGTCTTTTACCATTGCCGTGGCGGCCACAAGAATCCGGCAATTGTCTATACAGGCACCCATATGCAAAACCGGCGGAATCCCCACCGCTTCACAGACCGAGCGTAAACCGTCACCGGCATATTGCGCGCCCTCCGGCACCATTAAACCACTCTTGGCTAATGCCATCGCGGCGCAACCGGTGAGTAATACCAGAACATCGTTCTTAATTAATTCTTTTACCAGTATGACGTGAGCTTCATCGTGGGTCACACGGGCATTATTGCAACCGACGACGCCGGCCACACCCCTGATTCTGCCGTTAATTATATTGTCGTTGAGTGGCCGGTAGGAAGCCCGATATAAACCACCTAACAAGTAATTGATGGTTTCATGGCTGAACCCGGCAACCAATTTCGATTTATGTTTAGGAATAAAAACACCCGGTTTACGGTTGGGGTAATTATCGATTGCGGCTCTCACAATAGCTTTAGCGGATTCCATTGGATTCGTTTCATCGAATTGCATATGAACAGCGCCCTGAATTTTAGCCCTTTCATCGGTGGTAATCAGTTTGGTGTGATAGCACTTGGCCACTTCGCTCAGTCCCTGCATAATACACTGGACGTCTACTACCATCGCTTCTACCGCTCCGGTGATAATCGCCAGTTCCTGTTGCAGGAAATTACCGGCGATCGGTAAGCCATGCCGCATGATGATTTCATTGGCCGTACAGCACATACCTGCCAGATTTATACCATTGGCGCCTCTGGTTTTAGCATAGGCGATAAGTTCGGGGTCGTGGGAGACTACCGCCAGCATCTCTGCCAGGGCCGGTTCGTGACCGTGGATAATAATATTTACCTCGTCTTCCTTGAGGACACCGAGGTTGATAGTGCCCAGTGCAGGAGAAGGGTTGCCGAACATGATATCCTGTAGCTCGGTGGCAATCATACTTCCGCCCCAGCCGTCTGCCAGAGAGCAACGCGCACCCTGTAAAAGCAGGTTTTGATAGTCCTGGTCGACACCGATGTGGGTGCGATGCATAGTCTCTACCACTTCACGGTCGATGCCTCTCGGCGCGACACCCAGTTTGCGCCAGACTTCCTGCCGTTTTAGCGGCGCTCTTTTCAGAAAAACCAGCTCACCTTCCTGCTTCCCAAATTCATTGAGTATCAGTTCTCCAACTTCGGTGGCGATTTCATTATTGGAGCGATTGCCGATTTTAACTCCCAGTTCAATCGCCAACTGGAGCAATTTCTGCTCGTCTTTGATTTCAAAGCCGGGAATATGCCCTTTAGCCGTGGCGATGAAGTTCTGTGTTACCCTTCGCCCGTGGTCGCTATGAGAAGCAGTACCGGCGGCAATTTTACGGACGAAATTGCGAGCGGCAATGGTCTCCGCCGTTGCCCCACAAAGCCCGCGCCGCTTCTTCTTATCTTCAGCGGTTTCTGTTTTTCCTTTGGCTAAGGGAACTCTGCAGGGGCCCATGGCGCAATTACTGCAACAGCTACCTTCTGACCCGATAGGGCAGGCGGCCATCTTTTCCGCCCGATCAAAGACAGTACTGACCTGGTCTTTTTTGGCTTTTTCGATTAATTGAAGAGTTGCCTCATCAATGCTTTTTTTCTTATTCTCGTCTACCACTTTCTCCCCCTCCCATTCTCCAATTAAGAAGTTAAATCAACCACCATTTCTTTTATCAGTTTGATCGCTTCCGGATGTCGCATGATAATCACGTCTCCGCCGGCTAGTAATAAAGCCATCGCGGACATTGCTTCCATCAATATTCCCCGGTTTTTCGCATTCCCCATATTTCCCGCGTTATCAGGCTGGTTAACTTCGTTTGATTTCCAGACTTCTTTCGACAGGTTGCAAATGATGGGAAGCTGTAACTTTTCATCCTGTTGTGTCAAACCGGCCATTCTCATCCGTTCCATCACGGAATAGCAGTATTCTAAACCGTAGCCGATACCGCTTACGGTCGGGTCCATCACAATCATGTCGTCGGCCACGCCGAGGTTACCGAGTAAAATATTCAATTGTTTGGCAAGATTAATATCAATCGGGGAGGAAGCGACGACGGTGTGTTTGTAAGCAATCGCTGCTGCCGCAATTTTTTTATAATCTTTTTCCTCGACCGGCCCGATAATCAACCGTTTGTCCTGACAAACTTCACATACTTTGGTAAGCACTTGAGTGTCTTTTTCGTGGTTGGCCGTGCCCCAGACGATAAGAGGGACGTCGATGGCGTCGGCCACTTTTTTAACAATGGCGGCTGCTTCATCAGCGCCGCGGTTCATGCCGTTGGGGTCGGTGCTGACCAATTGCAGAGCAATCATTTCTGCGCCGTAAGTGTGAATGCATTTCTTTGCCCAGGCAACCGGGTCGTTCATCACATCGGTAAAAGGCTCGACGGCTGCTTTCGGCCATTCATCGGGAGGGCAATCCTGCACCTCCATTGCGATTTTGGGTTTGTGCGGCATTGTCCCTTCGAAAAGATAAAACGGGAAAGAGTTTTCGCCGCCGACGGTGATGGCTTTGTCGCCCTTTCCCAGTTTGATTTCTCTAATTTTGCCGGAATAATTAGTCTTCGGAATCTCCACTGCCATTTAGTTATCTCCCAATATAAAATTCAAAGCACGAAACCCTAAACCCTAAATAAAAACCAATTTAAAATATCTAAATTCTCAAATGTTAGTTACTAGGCGGGGTTTTTTCTTTTTTCGCTACCGTAGCCGTCTTTACCGTAAAAATAGCGTTCACCATTCTGTAAATATTTTAATTTTTCTTCACGACTGGCAAGTTTCTGGCGCCATTTCCCGGCCTCTTCTCCCTGAGGTGTGCCTTTTTCATAGGTTTCTTTGAGGAGTTCCACTTGATCTCTACCCGGCGCTTTTACTTTTTCTATCTTATAATTCATACTTACGGCCTCATTGGTTAAGCAAGTCCGGCCGCCAGTTTAGCGGCTTTTAATGTATTGAGCATTAGCATTGTGATGGTCATCGGTCCCACGCCACCCGGCACCGGCGTAATAAGAGAAGCCTTTTCTTTAACAGTCTCGAAGTCCACATCGCCGACCAGGATTCTCTTACCGCTGGCGGATGTGCCAATCTGATTAACCCCGACATCGATGACGACGGCTCCCTCTTTAATCATATCAGCAGTGACGGCTTTCGGTCTTCCCACGGCCACAATCAGGATATCAGCCCTCCTGGTGTGGGATGCGATGTCTCTCGTGTGAGTATGACATAGGGTAACGGTGGCATTTGCGCCTTTGTTTTTCTGTATTAATAAATTGACCATCGGTTTGCCCACAATGTTGCTGCGGCCTACCACGACCACCTCGGCGCCGTCAATCTGCACTCCGGAACGTATCAGTATTTGCTGAATGCCGGCGGGCGTGCACGGTAGATAATCGGCATCGCCCATCATCAGCCGTCCGATATTGACCGGATGAAATACATCGACATCCTTTCTGGGGTCGATGGCGGAATTAATTTCAGCCGCATTAATATGTTTCGGCCGCGGTTCCTGGACGAGGATGCCGTGAATCTTCGGGTCTTTATTCAATTTATCGATTATTGCCAGCAGGTCTTTTTGCGAAGTGGACTCAGGCAGATCGATACGCTCGGAATAAAACCCGAGTTCTTTAGCGGTTTTTTCCTTGCCGCTGATGTATGACAGAGAACCGGGGTCAGCCCCCAGCAAAATCGTAGCCAGACCGGGCACAACGTTGTGTTGGGATTTTAGCTGGATGACTTCATGCTTTATCTCTTCTCTAATCTGCTTGGCGATTTCAGTGCCGCTGATAATTTTGGCCGTCATTTTACCCCCAATTGTATCATAATTATAGAATTTTACTAGAGGTAATACCAGTCAGAAGTGAAGAAGGTACTGATCTGTTCCAATCCCTCTTATTACGTTTACTGCGCACCTTGGCTTCCCTTAATAAAGGGAGAGGTTGGCCATCATTTTTTCTACAGCCATTACCGCCGGTGAATTATCCGGCATATCTATTAGAGGTTTTTGTTCTAAATCGTGGTGGTAGAGGTTTCCATCTTCAGGTATCAAGACATCGGCTTTCAATCCCAGCCTTTTCAGTTCTGCGGCCACTAACGGGTCGAGTTTGTCCGGAACGAGGTTAATTATCACTACTTTCTTTTTTATCCTTAGTTTCAGTTCGTCCACTAGTTCCAGAATCCGCGAAATGGCGCGGACGCCTTTCACCGAGTGATTGGAAACCAGCAACAGTGCATCCACTTCATCGGTTGTTTTCCGGCTCAGATGCTCCATTCCAGCTTCATTGTCCATCACGACATAAGCATAATTATCCGATAAACCTTCGATGAATTTCTTTAAAATAAGGTTGGGGTAGCAGTAGCATTCCGGCCCCTGTCCACGCCCCATCGTAATCAAATCCAGCCCCTGACTTTCAACTATAGTTTCGTTTAGCTTGTAATCGAGATAAGCTTCCTTGGTCATTCCCGGGGGTATGCTGATTTTTTCGTGCTGGAAGCCGTCCAGTATCGTACCGATAGTTTGCCCCACTCGCAGTCCCAAACTCTCTCCCAGATTAGCGTTCGGGTCGGCATCTACCGCTAGAATCGGAACTAAGCCATTCTTTTTCAAATATCGGATAACCAGAGCAGCGATCGAAGTCTTCCCGCAACCGCCTTTACCAGCCACTGCGATTTTAATACTCACGCATTACTCCTGAGAATTAGGATAAACCGGAAACTTTTCCGGTGATAACGTCCACATCGACCCGTCTAAAGGCGGGGTCGGAGGCAGTGCCCGGCATCAGACTGATCCCTCCGGCACAAGGGCAGAGGAACTTGGCGCCGGAATAAAGCAGAATGTCGCTTATCGGGAGTCGCCAACCTTTCGGTACGCCTTTCCTGTCAGGAATATGGGTCAGACTAAGTTGTGTCTTGACCATCATTGTACTATATTCGTCGTAAGCAGGGTCACTTTCAAACCTTTTCGCTTTAGCAGTCGCTTCCGGAGACCAATCGACGCCGTCCGCTCCATAGATAGTGGTAGCAATCTTCTCAACTCTTTGCCGTAATTTCATTTCATTCGGGTAAAGGAATTGGAAGCTGTTGCTCTTCTTACAAGCGTCGATAATGATATCTGCCAGTTCCAGAGCCCCTTCACCACCCTGAGCCCAATGTATAGAAACAGCGCAAAGGGCCCCGGCCGCTTCGGCGGCTCGCTTCACTACCTTGATTTCTTCCGGGGTATCCGCCGTGAATTTATTGATACAAACTACCGGATTAACCCCTGACATCTTGATGATACCGATATGGTGTAACAAATTAGGCAGACCGGCTTCTACCAGTTTTACATTCTCTTTAGTGTATTCTTCAGGAAGCGGCAGGCCGGAAACTACCCTGGGGCCGCCGCCGTGCATTTTCAGGGCGCGTATCGTTGTCACCAGTACGGAAACGTTGGGTTTCAAACCGCTCAAGCGACACTTTACGTTCCAGAACTTTTCGAAACCGATATCAGCGGCAAAGCCTGATTCTGTGACATGGTAGTCGAACATCTTCAAACCAAGACGGTCGGCAATAATCGATGATTGCCCGATGGCAATGTTGGCAAATGGACCGGCATGCACCATTATCGGTTGATATTCCGCGCTGTAGCAGAGGGTGGGGTTTATAGAATTACGCATCCAGGCAGTCATTGCACCCCCTACCTCAAGGTCACCGGTGGTTATCGGCTTGCCCCTTTTATCGTAGGCTAGAGTGATTTTATCCATTCTTTGGCGCATATCTGCCAGGTCGTGGACAATCGCGAGAATTGCCATTAATTCGGAGCTGGGGGCGATGCTGAATTTCGATTGCATCGGGAAACCGTCTTTACGTCCGCCGTTACCGATGTTGATATTTCTTAAGCTCTGGGCACAGAAATCAATCACCCAGTTGAAATCGACACGCGCAGGGTCGATGTCCAGCCGTCGCATGCCGGTGAGTTTTTGCAGTTGAGCGTCGGAATAGTTACGTTCATGCTGCATTCTGGCAGTGAGCGCCACCATCGCCAGATTATGGGCATTCATAATATCGTTAATATCGCCGGTCAGTCCCATGGAGAAGGCAGTCATTGGAATTAAAAGGGCATTGCCGCCGCCAGCCGCCGTGCCTTTTACATTCATGGTCGGCCCGCCGGATGGTTGACGCAGAGCGCCGCCGACATTTTTACCTCTTTTCCCCAGACCTTGAATCAAGCCGATAGAGCAGGTGCTTTTCCCCTCGCCTAAAGGCGTGGGAGTGATCGCTGTGACCTCGATGTATTTCCCGTTGGGATGATTCTTGAGACGTTCGATGATTTTCATGAAATCCAGTTTGGGAGTTTTTCCATAGGGGATCATTTCGTCTTTTTTAAGGCCGAGTTTTATCTGCCACTCATCGGGTCCGGGCAGATTCTCCTCTGCCGCTTCGGCAATTTGCCATTCCTTCATCCTGATTGCATCGTATGGCACTCGTGTTCTCCTTTAAAAAGGCACATTTGAGACGTAGCTGTAAAAATTCCTAATCAGTCTTTTTATTTTGTTTATCAGGCGAAGAGACTAAGGACAGGTAGATTTTATTCACTTCAGCCAGCACGGGTTGACTGGAAGCCAGAATTGAACGGTTTGCCAGGTCGGCATCGATGATAGCGTCATCGTAAGGAATAAAACCAAGGCATTCAGCCTGTGGCAGACTATCAGTTATAAACTGTTTTTGAGATAGGTTCTGTATTTTGTTACCCACGACGGCCACATTCTTCAGATTCAAGTCTTTTGCAAGCTCGAAGATTCTTTGGGCAGTCTCGATACTTCTACGTCCTGGTTCCACGACAACGATCAGTTTATCTACCGCTTTGGCCGTGCCTCGCGTAAGGTGTTCGATACCGGCTTCCATGTCCATAATCACTACTTCATCTTTTTGTAACAGAAGGTGAGCCAGCAGCGCCTGCAGCAGTGCGCCCTCAGGACAATAACAGCCGGTGCCGCCCCTTTTGATGCGTCCCATGACCATCAGCCGGATACCATTGAGTTTAGCGGCATATTTTTCTGGGAGGTCGTCTACTCGAGGATTGAGTTTGAAAAAAGAGCCGGATTGGCCCGGTTTGACGCCGACCCTTTCCTCGATGAGTTCGTGTAATTCGGAAATTGGCGTAATGCTATCAGGATTCGGAAACCCGAGATTAGCGGCGAGATTGGCATCGGGATCGGCATCAATAGCTAATACTGCGTAACCGGATTCGGAGAAAATTTTTGAGAGGAGAGAAGCCATGAGAGTCTTCCCCACCCCGCCTTTACCGCTTATTGCAATTTTCATAAAGACTCTTCCTCTAATTCGGAGTATACTGGATGCGCTGTTATCAGGTCAAGAATAAAGTAATAACCCCCTTAATGTTTCAGTAATACTTCTTAACATTTTATAACTTCAGCGCGATTATAGCGTTTTTCCTTGACAATACCATACTGTGAACCTACAATAGTTTTCACTGAAGTGCCGGGTGGCATAAACATATCAAATTAGAAATATAAAAACGGGCACTTGTTCAGCGGGAGGTGGGAGCAATGAATATAAAATCCAGGATTGTCCTTATTACGGTGTCAGTCAGCCTCCTGATTTGGGCAATCTGCGCTGTTCTTGCCTTAACGCTTTTTCACCAAACAGGGTTTGTCACAAATATTACCGGCAGTCAGGTCATTCTAATTGTGTCCACATTCATTATCGTTCTCGCGGCATCTCTTATAGTCAGTACCATCATGTCCCGCATTATGGCACAACGAAGCAAGACTTTAGAGGAACTTAAAGAAAGCGAAGAGCGCATGCGAGCTTTGGCCAATGCGGCTATGGAGGGTGTCATTGTCCATGACGGTAACACTTTCCTTGAGGCTAATGATATCAGTGCCAGGATGTTAGGTTTGGAGCCTTCTGAAATCCGCGGGAAATCATTTGCGGATTACATCGCACCGGAATATCTCGAAGTGGTGATGAAACATTTCCATGACAGCTACACAGAGCCTTATGAAGTAACCATGCGCCGGAAGAACGGCACTACTTTTCCAGTTGAACTCTGCGGCAGGGATGCTACTTACAAAGGTAAGAAAGTAAAAGTTCTATCGATCAGGAATATGACCCAAAATAAAAGAGCCGATGAGGAGTTACGATTCAGAGGTGATTTGCTGGATGCCTGCTCCGATTCTATCATTCTGCATGATTATGATGGCGTCATTGTTTATGTCAATGAAGCGGCTTGTAAATCCCATGGATACGCACGGGACGAGATAATGAGGATAAACTTCCGGAATCTTTCTGTCTCGGAATCGGGCCCGATTCTGCGGCCAGAAATTGAAGAAGTAGAAAAGAAGGGCGATGTCATTTTTGAAAGCGCGCATTATCGCAAGGATGGTTCCATCCTGCCTTTGGAGATACACGCACGTACCTTTAAGTGGAGCGGTAAGGAATTTGTTCTCAGTGTCGGCCGGGAGATCACCGAGCGTAAAAAAGCTGAAGAAGAGTTACGGTTCAGAGCTGAATTACTGGATGCTTGCTCTGATTCCCTGTTATGGACTGATGCTGAAGGCAATTTTATTTACGTCAATGAAGCTGCCTGTAGAGCGCATGGATACACACACGACGAAATGATGAAGGTAAACATCAACAAGCTGATTATTCCGGAATTCAGTCAGATCGCACAATCCAAAATTGGCGAAGTGTTGAGTAAGGGTGATGCCATTTTTGAGTGCGCGCAATATCGGAAGGACGGTTCAATCCTCCCTCTCGAAGTCCACTCTCATGTTTTTAAAATGGGTAATGAGGACCATCTTCTCAGTATCTGCAGGGACATTACTGAGAGAAAACAGGCTGAAGAACTGTTGAAAAATATTACTGCTAATTCCCCGTCGAGCACTTTCATTATTCAGGATGAAAAGTTTCAATTCGTTAACCCCCGGATGATCGAGTCGACCGGTTATTCGGAAGCAGAACTGATGGCAATGGCTACCGATAAAGTTATTTATCCTGAAGACCGGCAAAAAGTCAGAGGAGAAGTAACAAAGGTGCTAGCAGGGGAGCCGATCACATCTTGTGAGTATAGAGGCGTCCATAAAAATGGTAATATCACTTGGTCTATGGGGTCTATAGTACTTATTCAGTACCGTGGTAGACGGGCGATATTGGGTACGGTGGTGGATATTACTGCGCAGAAAGTAACTGAGGAAGCGCTAAAGGGAACCGAAATCAAATACCATGAATTAGTGAACATTATCACCAGCGGTGTTGCGGTTTATCAAGCCATCGATAATGGAGAAGACTTCGTTTTTGTCGATTTTAACGATGCGGCGGAAAAGATAGAGAGGACCAGCAGGGAAGAAGTTCTCGGTAAGAAAGTTACAGAGGTTTTTCCCGGTGTAAAGAGTTTCGGGTTGTTCAAAGTATTTCAAAGAGTTTGGCAAACCGGAAATTCTGAATATTTCCCCTCTACAATATACAAAGACGAGCGCGACATCGGTACATGGCGTGAGAATTGGGTTTATAAATTACCCGGCGGTGAAATAGTGGCAGTATACAATGATGTCACCGAACGTAAGAAGCGCGAATTGGAAAAAGAGCAAAATACTAAATTCCTCCAGGTGCTTATCGATTCAATGCCGCTTCCCGTTTTTTATAAAGATATTAATGGTGTATTTTTAGGATGCAATACGGGTTATAGTCAGTTCATTGGTATCGAGAAAGAAAATATCATCGGTAAAACCGTTTATCAAACTGCACCTAAAGAATTGGCGGACGTTTATTACGAAAAAGACGAGGAGCTATTTAATAATCCGGGTACTCAAGTATATGAATATAAAGCAACAGATGCCGAAGGTAAAATACGCAACGTGATTTTCAATAAAGCAACTTTCCCAAATCCGGATGGTTCTATCGGAGGATTAGTCGGCGCGATACAGGATGTCACCGAGCGTAAACGGATTGAGGAAGCCTTGCGGCTGTCTGAAATGAATTTCCGTAATTCTATGGATAATTCTCCTCTGGGGGTTCGCATCGAGGGTGCAGGCGGGGAAACCACTTACACCAATCGGAGATTATTGGATATCTACGGCTATAAAAATATGGAGGAGTACCAGTCTAAATCTCCCAAGGAACGTCTTACTCCTGAGAGTTATCAGGCCTTTCTGGCCTTTGTTAGCAAGGAACAACGCGGCGAGCCTAACCCTCAAGAATATGAAATCAGCATTATCCGTACAGACGGCAGTATCCGCCATCTGGAAGTTTTCCGTAAAAAGGTATTCTGGGATGGCAAGTATCAATTCCAGATGCTTTTCAATGATATTACCGAACGTAAACAGGCAGAAGAAGCGCTGAAGGCATCAGAGCAAAACTTCCGCAACTCTATGGATAGTTCGTCGATGGGTATTAATATTGTCGATACGGATTTCAATATCTTATATGCGAATCAGGCATTACTTGATATCTTTGGTTATGAAAATATCGATGCATTAAAAACCAACCCCCCGGCTGAACATTATACTCTTGAATCGTATGCCGGCTGGGTCTTGCGTCATGAAAAACTTTTACGTGGGGAACCGATACCCGACAAGGTGGAAATTGATATTATACGTAAAGACGGCGCCATCCGGCACTTGGAAATCTTCCGCAAGGAAGTATTCTGGGACGGTAAGATACAATACCAGACACTTTATAACGATATTACCGAACGTAAATTAGCGGAAACTGCTCTAAAAGCGAGCGAAGAGCGTTTCCGCCGTCTGGCTGAGAACATCCCGGATGTCATTACACGCTTTAAATTTGTCCCGTCGCGCGGCTACGAATACGTTAGTCCTTCATCAACTATTGTTACCGGCTATACGCCGGAAGAGTACTATGCTAACCCTGAGCTCGGTACCGAAATGATATATCCCGAAGACAAAGGGTTACAACAAACAATGGCTGAAAAACCTGAGTTTAATAAGGGCATTCCTCTTATCACCCGGTACGTCCGGAAGGATGGCCGAATCATTTGGGTGGAAAGGCGGCAAATACCCATCTCTGATGAAAACGGTCAGTTAATAGCCTTAGAAGCCATCGACCGTGATGTCACGGAAGATATACGCATGGAAGAAGCCCTCCGTATGTCCGAAACTAATTTTCGCAATTCAATGGATAATTCTCCTTTGGGGATTCGCATTGAAAGTACAGGAAATGAAACTATATATGCTAACCATAAATTGCTGGAAATGTACGGTTACGAAAACCTGAGTGAGTTCCGGTCTAAAAAAACTCGGGAACGGCTTACTCCTGAGAGTTATCAGGGATATCTGGCTTTTATCGAAAAAGAAGAACGTGGCGAGTATACCCCTCAAAACTATGAAGTCAGCATCATCCATAAAGACGGCAGCATTCGCCATCTGGAAGCTTTCCGTAAAAAAGTATTGTGGGGCGCAGAACCTCAATTCCAGGTGATTTATAATGACGTCACAGAACAAAAACATGCGGAAGAAGCCATTCACGCATCGGAGGAAAACTTCCGTAGCTCTTTGGACAATTCATTAGTGGGTATTCGTATCTCCGATGTCGATAACTATACGTTATATGCGAATCAATCATTGATGGACATCTTTGGTTACAAAAATCTGGACGAAGTTAAAGCAATCCCACCTCAAAAATTTTATACACCGGAGAGTTATAATTATTACCTCAATATGAGAAAACAATTCAGGCGTAGTGAACCAATGCCGGATCAGGTGGATATTGATATCATCCGTAAAGATGGCAATGTTCGGCATTTACAGGCTCTATTTAAAGTAATACTTTGGGATGGCAAGCAACAGTACCAGACCATATATAACGATATCACAGCACGTAAACAAGCCGAGCAGGCTCTTAAACGAAGCGAGAAAAAATACCGTGAACTGGTAGAAACCGCTCAGGAAGGCATCATGATTATAGATGCTGATTCTTACATCACTTTTGTTAACCAGCGTCTGTGTGAGATGCAGGGATATTCCGAGAGCGAATTGGTCGGTAAATATGTCTACGATTCTATGGACGAAAAGGGTAAAAAAATTCTAGAGCAAGAGCTTAACCAACGCCGTCTTGGGATAAAAGGCGAATATGATACCGAGTTTATCCACAAAAATGGTACACACATTCAAGCGCGGGTCGGCGCCACACCGTTATATGATGATAAGGGGAATTATGCCGGTGTAATGGCAGTGATTGTAGATATTTCCGCGCTTAAACAAGCTGAGGAACGGATTCTGCATCTTAACTCAGTACTCAATGCGCTGAGAGGAATCGCCCAGCTTATTACCCTGGAAAACGATAGGAGAAAACTTCTACAGGAAAGCTGTGATTTGCTGGTAAAGACTCGCGGTTATGATACTGCCTGGTTAGCGCTCACCGATGAGAAGGGAAAATATGTTTCCGGAGTCAGTTGCGGTATTGATTCTAAAGTGTTTAAAACTATTCTTAAGAATTTTACAAAAGGTGAGTATTTACCATGTACGAGCGACTTGTTGAATCAAAAAGAAGATACGATTCTTTGCCCTCAACTCGGTTTACAGCATCCAGATTGTCCGTTGGGTGCGTTGGGAGACAATTTGGGCAATTTATCGGGAAGATTGGAATATGAGGGCAGACTCTATGGTGTCTTATCTGTACAATTACCTTCAAAGCTAGCAGTTGATAAAGAAGAACAAGCGTTGTTTAAAGAACTGACGAGTGATATTGCCTTCGCTCTGGATCGGTTGGAAAAAGAAAACCAACTTGTAGCAGCTGAAGCGAAAGCACGCGAGGCGGAAAAACTACGGGAAGTGGACCGTCTGCGTTCCGAACTATTGGCGAATGTGTCTCACGAACTCCGCACGCCGTTAGCATCGATAAAAGGATATACTTCTACACTACTCCGGACAGATGTAAAGTGGTCGGCAAAACAGCAACAAGACTTCCTTGAGACGATCGATAGTGAGACCGACCGTTTGACTAAGCTCATCAACGATATTCTGGATATGTCTCGCATCGAGGGCGGAGCACTGAAGCTCAGACTGGAGCAAAACAACGTCTCGGAGATACTTGGCCCGATTATGAGTCGGTTAAAAATACTCGCTGAACACCATCAATTGAAAATCAAGATACCCAATAAATTACCTGCTGTTTTCGTTGATGGGATGCGTATCGGTCAAGTAATCAGTAATCTGGTGGATAATGCCACGAAATTTTCACCCCAGGGAAGTGAAATCAGCATCTCAGCGCATCGTGATAAGAATCAAGTGATTGTTAGTGTGACTGACCATGGCAAGGGCATGACCAAAGACGTCACGCAGAAATTATTTAACCGCTTCTATCAGGCAGAAGATGTCGTCACCGGGCGGAAGAGCGGTACAGGATTGGGTTTAGCTATCAGTCGCGGCATTATCGAGAGCCATGGCGGGCAGATTTGGGTAGAGAGCCAGGTAGGCGTCGGTTCAACATTCAATTTCAGTCTTCCGGCCTGGAAGGAGGGTACTCATGCCTAAGATTTTGGTGATAGACGATGAATTAAATCTAAGAAACGTCATGAAATGTAATCTCACCGCCAGCGGATATGTTGTCACGACCGCAGAAAATGGTGAAGAAGGGTTGAGGGCAGCGCGAAAAAATAAACCCGATCTGATTGTACTGGATGTCAAAATGCCGGGAATGTCCGGCTGGGATGTATTGACAAATATGAGGAACACTCTTAAACTAAGGCAAGTGCCAGTTCTCATAGCGACTGCCTATCTGTCACCGAGTGATGAGGAGCGTACTAAAGAAGTCGGCGTTTGCTATATGGCAAAACCGTTTAATGTCTCCGAGCTATTGGCTCAAGTAAAAAAAGCTTTAGGAGAGTGAAAATGCGTAAACAAACAATCCTTATTGTCGATGATGATCCCGTTATCGTGAAATTCGTCAGGGCAAATCTGGAAGCGAATGACTATACCGTGGCTGTAGCAATCAACGGTAGCGAGGCACTCAAAGCAGTAGAACTGGAAACTCCCGACCTGGTATTGCTGGATATTATGATGCCCGAAATGGATGGATTCGAAGTTTGCCACCGTCTACGTGAATGGTCGACGGTACCGATAATAATGCTCACTGCCCGCGGTGATGAAATTGACAGAGTCAGATGTCTGGAACTGGGTGCCGACGATTATATCTCTAAACCATTCGGTGTGAATGAGATGATGGCTAGAGTCCAAGCCGTATTACGGCGCAGTACCCCCAGAAATACACCATTTTCCACAAAACCGTCATTTACCTGTAACGAATTGACGATTAATTTTGCCGACAGGCGCGTTACGATAGGCGAGAAAGAAGTGAAATTAACTCCAACGGAATACAATTTGCTCAGGGAACTGGCATTGAACGAGGGCAAGGTACTTACGCATACTCAGCTTCTGCAAAAAGTCTGGGGTCCCGAATATAAGAGCGAAACGCAGTACCTGCATGTTTTTATCCGGCGTCTACGTAGTAAGCTGGAAGCCGGATCGAAGGAACCATCCTGTATCACTACTATTCCGGGTGTGGGTTATAAAATCAGCCAGAAGGTGGAGTAAAGCAAGAATCTACTGTGATAATTAGAGGTTTGTGACCTTATTTTTATCATTCAGGCGGTGGTTAAAATCACAAAGCGAATTCTGAGTATAGAAGACGACCCTAGCTTTTCCAGATACCTCAGTTATATGTTGACAAAAGAGGGTTATGAGGTAGTGACAGCGACCAACGGTTTGACCGGTCTTAGAAAAGCTGAGGAAGAAGATCTCGACCTTATCCTTTTAGATGTTATGCTGCCCGGTCTCGATGGTTTCGAGGTTTGCCATCGGCTGCGCGCTGAACCGAAAACCGCTCACATCCCGGTACTGATGCTTTCCGCCAAAGGACAGGATTCAGACAAGGTGACAGGATTAAGGGTTGGCGCTAACGAATTTCTCAGTAAACCAATAGATAGAGAAGTCTTGCTGGCAAAAATAAAAGAATATTTGCCTGACGATACTAAATAACTATTTATTCCCGTTAGTTAGAATCCGCTCGATTGTTTCAAACAGCTTGCTCAGGTCTTCCGATTTATTAAAATAATCAGCAGCGCCAATGGATAACGCTTTTATTTTACCGCCATCGATATCAACCCCCGTCACCATCACAATATGAATGTCGGCTGTCTTCGGATTGCTTTTAAGAGATGTAATTACACCATACCCATCCATCTCCGGCATCTTCAGATCCAATAAAATAAGGTTGGGGCGGTTTTGTTCCACAGCTTTCAGCGCTTCCTTACCGTTATAGGCTGCGAACGTGGTGAAACCCCGTTTTTTTAATTCAAATTCGAGCGATTTCACCAATGCTTTATCATCATCCACTACCAGTATGGTTTTTTGTGAACCGCTTAATAAATGGTTTACCTTTTCCATTAGTGCTTCAATATTGAAAGGTTTAGTGATATAGTCGTTAGCTCCCAGACGATATATCTTGGACTTATCTTCAATCACCGAAACAATGAGTATCGGAATATCTTTGGTAATCGGGTCGGTCTTTAACACTGCTGTGGTATCGAAACCATCCAGATCAGGCATAACGACATCCATCGTGATAAGGTCCGGATGCGATTGCCTGGCTAAATCCAGCGCTTCCTTACCTCCGGAAGCTTCGATAACTTTGTAACCACGACTGATAAGCTCGTGACTGATCAAACGGCGGATATTGGCTTCATCATCGACTACCAGAATGGTTCTAATCGTGCTCGAACCGGGCTTAGGTTCTTTTACCGGTAGCTTGATTTCCTGAGGAATAGCTTTCTGCACGACCGGCAATGTAAAGGAAAAGGTGCTGCCTTTCCCTAAGGCGCTCTCTACCCAGATTTTGCCTCCGTAATGTTCCACAATCTCTTTACAAATGGGTAAACCCAGACCGGTTCCTTTCGGTCTGTCTTTCAGGGTATCGCCCACCTGACTGAATTTCTCAAAAATGGTCTGATGATGTTCGGGAGCAATACCAATCCCTGAATCTGTTACACTAACCACCACCATATTCGGTGTCTCATCTGACGGTTCTTTTTTTGCTGAATGTGCCTTGATACTGATTTGTCCGCCTTCCGGTGTGAATTTGATGGCATTGCTGAGCAGATTAGTCACCACCTGTGCCAGACGGTCTTTGTCCGACCAAACCATCGGCAAGTCCGGTTCTGTTTCGTTTGTGAGTTTTAATTGGGTCTTGTTGAGTAGGGCGTGATTAGCATTTACTGCTGTTTCTATGACCCAGGGGACAGATACTTCAACTGTTTCCCACTGCATGCGGCCGGCTTGAATCTTGGAAAGGTCCAGAAAATCGTTTATTAATCTGGTGAGACGTTCGGCTTCCTCGTTGATGATGCCCAGGAACTCCTTCTGTGTCGGTCGATCTTCCTCGTAGGCGAGTAAAATTTCTGCAAAGCTCTTGATTGATGTCAAAGGAGTACGTAACTCGTGCGATACCGTTGACAGAAAGTTATCCTTTAGTTTATCCAGTTCTTTTAATCGTTGATTGGCTTTTTCCAACTCCTGAACTTTTTCCTGAACTTCGGCTTCCATCCTCTTCCTTTCGGTAATGTCGACATTGATGCCCCGCAGGCCGACAATTTTGTTCTGGCGAATAATTGGCGTGGAGTAAACCAGCACCGGGAAGGTAGTGCCATCTTGCCGCAGTGCTGTATATTCATAAGGGCTGGAACCCTTCCCATGTAATAAGTCCCGGACATTTTGCTGGAGTCGTGGCCTATCCTCCGGGATAAAAGACCCTTGCGGGAAAGTTCTTAATTCTTCTAATCCCTGAGAACCCCATGCCCTGAGCGATTCTTTGTTGGCATAGGTTATTTTCCCTTGCATATCCATTTCCCAGACACCCTGGGGCAAGAGTTCCGCCAGTTCCATAAAACGCGCCTGGCTTTCTTCCAGTGCAATCTCTGCTTCCTTACGTTCAGTAATATCAATTGCCGCAAGCAGACTCAAAGTAACTTTGCCTTCCGCATTAGTATTCGGTTCCACGGAAAGACTGACCCAGAGATGTTCGCCATCCTTTGTTTCCATCTCTACTTCTTCGTCGCGAACCCTCTTGCCTGAAGCAGAACGAATAAAGATAGCCCTGGCCCTATCTTTTCCTAATGGCGTATCGGCATACAGGTCGACCATTGGTTTGCCGACCATCTCTTTTACAAAATAACCAAGTAATTCCGATGCTTTATTATTGGCCGTTTGTATGATGCCATCGGTGCCAATTGAGAAGTAGGCGATAGGCGCCTGACTGTACAGGTCGCGATACTGATTCTCACTCTTCTTCATAGATTCCCATGCCAGACTATTGGAAAGCGCAACGGAGAGGAAATTGGTCAATCCGGATATTAGTTGTGTGTCCTCATCCACGAAACCGCCGGGTTTATTAGCAAGCCCGATTAACCCGACCGATGTTCCTTCAACGATTAATGGCGAGAACAATACATTACTTAACTGCACATGCCCTGACGGAATGTAATCTATCCAGGGGCTGTTGGGGAAATCATTATTGTAGATAGGTTTATTTGATTTGTACACTTCCCCACGCAAGCCTCGTATGGGCATCGGTAGCGAAGGGTCAACGGTACATGGAAGCCCGCCGGCATCGAGAAACAGCATTTCATATTTTGTTCGCGTTTCATCGAGGAGAACAATATACCCGCCGGTAGCCCCTGTAATTTTCTTACAAATTTCAAAAATTGCCTTTGCAGCATCACTGAATTGTAGATAGGATTGAACAGCCTGACTCGCTTCCAGCAATGCGGAAACCCTGGCCACACTTTGCTCTGAAACGGTCAGGGCTTTACGTAATGCCAGTTCCGCTTGTTTACGTTCGGTGATGTCCAGGAAACTACCCAGTGATGCTCTCTTGCCTTCGTAAATGATGGAACTGACCTGTTCCGTTGCCCATCTGGTTTGTCCGTCACCGGCAATGATTCTAAACTCAATCGGCGCCGGCTTTTCCCCTTTCACCATCGATATGGCATTGTTTCGGACCATTTGCTTGTCTTCCGTATATACCATATTTACAGTGGACATTTTTAAGAGTTCTTCTTCGGAGTAGCCGGTAATCTTTTGGAATTGCGGGTTAACAAAACGGAACCTGCCATTCTGGGCAATATAAATACCTATCGGTGAGTTTTGCACCATTTTTGTGTAAAGTTCTTCCATGTTTTTGCGTTCGGTGACGTCACTCGCGATACCGATAAAGTTAAATGATTTTCCGCCTGTTCCAACCATTTTAGTGCCTCTGGAGATGTGCCAGCGCCATTCGCCCGAGGCATGGCGGAAACGATATTCATTACCGGCGACAGTTTGGCGGCCGGCTTCATCGCCGTACCGGATGGCATCTTCGATAATATGCCGGTCATCCGGATGGACCAACGACATGAAAGATACGCCGATTAAATCAGCTTGATTATAACCAAGCAATGGTTTAACTGAGGGAGATACATAGATGAACACTCCCTCATTGAGTGTGAAAATAATATCCTGGCTGTTTTCCACAATCAGACGGTATTTCTCTTCGCTCTCCTTTAGAGCATCCTCGGCCTGTTTCCGCTCCGTGATATCGTTGTAGAGCATTTGGAACTGATGTTCACCGCCCCAGAGCATTTCTTTACGGAAGACCTCCATGTGTCGGATGCCGCTGTCTTTACGGACGATGCTTATTTTATATGTGTAATCGGTAAGTTTATTGTGTTGTATTTGTTCTCTACGTACCAGATAATCCCGATAACTATCCGGGGTATAACGTTCCATGGGTGATTTGGATTGAAATTCGGCGAGATTATCATAACCGTACATGTCCAAAAATCTCTGATTAACGTAAACGGCTTCCCCGTCTGCTCTAACGATACAAACCCCCAGAGGAGAATCATCCATTGACTTGCGGAAATTAATTTCCGACATCCGCAGTGCATCCTCTGCTTTTTTCCTTTCGGTGATGTCATTGGCTATACCGATAAAAGTGAGAAATTTGCCTTCTGCGTCATGCATAGCAGTGCCCCTGCCTATGATCCATCGCCACTCACCCGAAGCATGGCGGACACGGTATTCAATACCGTTGGGATATTGATAACCGTCCTTGATGTTATGCTGCATTGCCTCCATGACAGTGGACGTATCCTCCGGGTGGATTATTGAGCTGAAGCGACGACCAATGAGGTCGGATGGGTTGTAATCAAGAGTATTTTTAATAGAAGGGGATATATAAACGAATTCGCCTGCAGCGTTGACGGTGAAGATGATATCTCGGCTATTTTCCACAATCATCCTGTATTTCATTTCGCTTGCTTTTAGAGCTTCTTCAATAAGCTTCCGCTCGGTGATGTCGTTATAAAGCGTCTGGTATTGCGGCTTGCCATCCCAGAGCACTATTTTGAATGAAGCCTGTAAATGCCGGGTGGTTCCGTCCTTGCGAACAATATCAATATCCACCTGATCCGGTATTATTTCGCCGCGCCCGTATTTCTCCCTCATTTCGAGATACTCCGCGTAACATTTCGGAGAGTAATAGCCCTGGGGTGATTTTACTTTTACTTCGTCCAGATTTTTATAGCCAAAGATATCCAGCAGCGCCTGATTCGCATACAAGGTGTTATTATCGATATCGGAGATGCGAATACCCACAGCTGAATTGTCCAGAGAATTGTGAAAATTCTTCTCTGATGCTTTCAGAGCTTCTTCGGTCTCTTTTAATTCGGTAAATTCATGTAAACTGGCTATACAATAAGTTGCCTCCCCGAAGTCAAAAAAGCTCAGACTATCCCTTATCCACCGTTTTTTACCCTCAATAGCCGGGACATCAATATCAAGGGGTATCGAATCACGTTGGCGGAATTTTAGTTTAAACTTTTCAATGATTAAGTTTTTTGTTTTTTGGGGCACCGGGAAGTTCTGCGTAAACGGTTTTCCGATAACATTTGCGGGGGCCAGGTTGAAGTTTTTTATATAGGCTTTATTTGCATGCAGAACGATGCCATTCGCATCTAGTAACATCACCGGGTCGGGCATGGCATTATAAACTGCCTCAAAATAGTTTTGCGGTTCGCCTTTTTTTGTTTTCATAGCGCACCTCTCCGCGGCTGGCGATTCTCGATGCTTTTTATAAACTGATGATTATTCCAGGATTTTCTTTACTCTGGCCACTATCTCCAAAGGGCTGAACGGCTTGGTAATGAATTCATCAGCCCCGGCTTTTAAACCTTGTTCGCGGTCAGTTTCCTGCCCTTTTGCTGTCAGGATAATACAATAAATATCCTTCAGTTCGGGTGATTTTTTTATCTCCTCGCAGACTTCATAGCCGTTCTTTTTGGGCATCATCACGTCTAAAAATATCAGATTTGGTTTGGATTGACTGATTTTACTCAAAGCCTCCTCGCCATTTGATGCTGAAGAAACAATATACCCGGCTTTTTCCAGGATAAATGTCAATGATCTGACTAAATGGGGCTCGTCGTCCACAACCAATATTTTTTTATCGCTCATGTTATGCTCCGTAACAAAAGACTTACTACTTATTATTGATTATATTTCACACTTTTCAAGGGTGTGACAGAATTGTTTAGGAAATTGTAACAAGTCTATAACAATTCGTGGATTGAATCAATATGACTCGTTTAGGAGGGTGCTTGACATAAGTTGTACCATAGTCTACAATAACGACACTTGCATTACAAGAGTCAACACATGCGTCAATGTACTCGAACACAACGTGAGAGGAGGGAAAGCATGAAACGACTTCTACGCAGACTACATTCCGGTAATCATGGTTTCACCCTGGTCGAATTACTCATTGTCATCGCTATCATCGGCGTCCTGGCGGCAATCATCATTCCTAATGTTACGGGACTTGTCGGCAGCGGGCAAACTCAAGCCGCGGCGGCAGAAAAACAATTAATACAGACGGCCATGGATACAATGATGGCAAAACTGAGCTTAAGTACGGTAACAGCGGTAACTTCTGCCACCAGTGACATGACCTCTTTCCCTAACAGCACTAATCCTCTTTACCCCAACTATTTGAGAAGTACTACGACTAAAGGCACATATACCTGCACTACTTCAGGATTGGTTACTCAGGCAACTACGGGTTACTAAAAATAGGTGCTTTGAGAATAAATTCGGGAGGGAAAGCATGAAACGTCTTCTACAAAGGATGTGTCATGGAAATAGTGGTTTTACACTTGTGGAGTTATTGATTGTTATCGCTATTATCGGTGTATTGGCGGCGATCATAATTCCTAATGTCACCGGCCTTGTCGGGAGCGGGCAAACTGAAGCCGCAGCGTCAGAAAAGACGCTGATACAGACAGCCATGGATACAATGATGGCGAAAGCAGGCTTAAGTTCGGTAACAGCTGTAACTTCTGCCACCAGTGATATGACTACTTTCCCAAGCAGCGTTAATTCTCTTTACCCCAACTATTTAAGAAATACTACGACTAAAGGCACTTATACCTGCACTTCCACGGGGTTGGTCACTCAGGCAAGTACCGGTTATTAAGTTTATTTACCCGTGAATAATTAAGGAGGGGGAAGCATGAAACGTCTTCTACACAGGATGCATCGTAACAATAGTGGTTTTACTCTGGTAGAGTTACTTATCGTCATCGCCATCATCGGTGTACTGGCGGCAATCATCATACCTAACGTCACGGGACTTGTCGGCAGCGGGCAAACTCAAGCCGCGGCGGCAGAAAAACAATTAGTGCAAACAGCGATGGATACTATGATGGTTAAATTAGGGTTAAGTGCGGTGACCGCGACTGCTGCCACAAATGATATGACGTCTTTCCCGACAGGTAATCCCCTGTGTCCAAATTATATGAGATCGACTACTACGAAAGGCACTTATAGCTGTACCACCACGGGACTGGTTACCCAGGTAACTACCGGCTACTAACAGTTACCTGATTTGTTCAACATATAAAGATACGCTATATCGGAGATTAACATCCAGCCTCCGATATGGCGCTATACGAGTAGTTGAAATGATGTCTCATACACCGGGAGTAAGATATGGAAACAGGCAGGGGCGACTTCCCGATTGATAACTTAAGCGGCCGTAAGAGCTTGGGGGAATTGTTGGTTGAAGAGAAATTACTTACCCCGGAACAGCTCGATAATGCCGTGAATATTCAGCAAAAGCAGGGCGGCAGGCTTAGCGAGATTTTATTGAGTCAGGGACTGGTAAAAGCCCAGGATTTAGCTGCCGTCCTCAGCGTCAAGCTTAATGTGCCGCTTATCGACCTGCAAAGACACAAAATTCAACCTGAAGCGCTACGCCTCATACCTGAGGATGTAGCCCGGAGACATACATTAATTCCGTTGGATATGGTCGGTAATTCGCTGGTTGTGGTGATGGCGGACCCTCAGGATATTCAAACAATCGAGGATATCAAAGCCCAGGTTAAAATGAATATCGAAGTTGCCTTGGGGATATCCACCGATATTTTGAGCGCTATCGACCTGAACTACCGTTCTGTCGGTGAAATCGAGAAACAGGTCAAAGAGTTCGCCCCGCCTGCAGAAGAAGTTACGGTTGTTACCGCCGAGCTTGTCGCTAAGACGCCTATTGCGCAGACATTGAATCTATTGCTGACGCAAGCGGTCAGAGACAGGGCTTCGGACATCCATATCGAACCGCAGGAAGACAGGTTACGCATTCGCTTCCGCATCGATGGCATTCTGCACGATATTCTCTCTTTACCGCGCGGTGCGGCGGTACCGCTGGTATCACGCATCAAAGTCCTGGCAGAAATGAACATTGCGGAACAGCTCCGTCCCCAAGACGGCCAGTTTTCCGTTACTGTGGCCGGACGGGATATCGATATCCGTTGTGCCAGTATGTCCATGGCTTACGGGGAAAAGGTAACCTTGCGTATTCTGGACAAAGCACTTTCCCTGTTTACTCTTCCCCAACTTGGCCTGCTGCCGGATTCTTTAAAAAAATTGCAATTAATGATGAAAAGCCCGTTCGGGCTGATTCTGATTGGCGGTCCCACGGGTTCCGGTAAAACGACCACTCTTTATGCTCTCATTAATAGCTTGAACCGCATTGAAAATAACATCATGACGGTTGAAGACCCCGTTGAATATCATTTCAAAGATATTAATCAGACCAAAGTCAACCCGAAAGCCGGTATCACTTTCGCTAACGGCCTGCGCTCAATCATGCGTCACGACCCTGACGTCATCCTCGTCGGTGAGATTCGTGATAATGAGACAGCTACCATTGCCGTTCAGGCTGCACTCACCGGACACCTGGTGCTGTCTTCCGTCCATGCCAATGACGCGGTCGGGGTGCTTTTCCGGATGGTCGACCTGGGTATAGAAAGGTATTTACTAGCCTCCACGCTGGTGGGTATTTCCACCCAGCGTATGGTGCGCCGCCTTTGTCCGCATTGTCTGGCTCCATTTAAGCCGTCACCTGAAGAACTGGCAGATTATGATGAAGAATTACCGGAACGTCCGAAAATATTTTACGGCAGCGGCCTCGGCTGTAATCTCTGCGGTAATATCGGTTATCAGGGTCGCACCGGTATTTTTGAGACGCTGGTGATGAGCGAGGAAATCCGCAGGATGTTATTGACCAATACCAGCGCCGTCGATATTAAAAAGCAAGCGCTCAAAGAGGGTCTGGTGACTATGAGACATGACGGTATGTTGAAGGTGAAACAGGGTATTACCACCATTAGCGAAATACAGCGCAATGTCTTCTCTATCGCTTAGCAGTCAGCCATCCGTTAGTGAGGAGGATACGTGACTTATCGCTATCAGGCTTATACCAAAGACAAGAAGCTGGTCGACGGTACGATTGAAGCGGCTACGGAAGCCATGGCTGAAGAAGCATTATATCTGGCCGGTTATAAATATGTCATCAGTCTGAAAGCTTCCCGCCCCCGTGTCACGCTCGATTCTGTTTTACCGACTTTATTTGGTGTGAAACCTCAGGATGTAATTGATTTCTCCCGCCAACTGGCTACCTTTGTGGCATCAGGCGTATCACTTTATATGGCGCTGGAACTGGTTGGCGACCAGATTACGAAGCCGGCCTTAAAAAAAATTATTATGGGCGTTGCTCAAGAACTGCAAGGAGGCAGTTCGTTCTCCCAGGCAGTCAGTCACTACCCGGCTGCTTTTTCTTATTCTTATTACCAGATTATCAAGGCGAGTGAACAGGCTGGAGACCTTGAGAGCGGTTTGCGGCAAATCGCCGATTATATGGAAAAACAGCTGAAGATAGGAAGTAATATCCGTCGTGCTATGGCTTATCCGGCTATTATCGTTGTCATGGCAATCGGGGTTTCCATTTTGATGGTTACCGTCGTTCTGCCGCCTATCATGGGATTATTTAAATCGGTTGGCGCTAATTTGCCCTGGACAACAAAGACAGTCATCGCGGTGGTTGATTTTATTTCCGCGTATAAATTGCCGCTTTTTATGGGTATTGTGGCTCTGGTTGCCGCTGTGTACTTATATTTCAGAACAGCCGCCGGAAAACTGACGATGGACAAGATGATGTTGAAAATGCCGTTAATCGGAAAAATTAATGTACAGCGTATTATGGGGCACTTCTGCCGGACGGCTTCCATGATGTCGAAATCCGGATTGCAGTTACCGGAAATATTAGAAGTGACAATCCATGCGGTCAGCTCTAATCGGGTGGTTAATCAGGCTTTGACGGAAGTAAGAGAGAAAATGATGGAAGGTAAAGGGCTAGCCCGTCCGATGTCGGAAAATAGTTTATTTCCACCGACGATGGTAAAGATGATATCAATGGGAGAACAGACCGGCAATATGGATACTACGTTGAACACGCTGGCTAATTATTTCGAGGACAAATCCAATCAGGGTATCCAGGCTCTCATTGCCATGATCGAACCCGTGCTCACACTTATTATGGGGTTAGGGGTGGCTTTTATCATGGTGGCAATCTTATTGCCGATGTATACGGTACTGCGGTCTATCCATTAGGAAGATTTATCGATGAGAATTAAGATGAAAGGGTATTTCCAAATCATCCGCCGGAGTGAGAACGGCTCCAGCCTCATGGAGATGCTGGTAGCGGTGTCGATTGTCGGCATTGCGCTTGGTGTTTTTATTACGGCGTTATCTACCGGTTCTCTATCCGTAAGCGCATTAAATGAGGCCACCGTCGCGCAGCAGTTAGCCCAGCGCCAGATAGAACAACTTAAATCGGCGACGTACGACTCGACCGGCGCATCTTATACGTTGGTGACGGCTCCTTCCGGCTATACCGTTGGGCTTGTAGTGAACTCGGCTATTTACGCTGATAATAAAATCCAGAAACTCACGGTAACGGTTTCCCATAACGCGCAACAGGTACTGGTGGTGGAAGACTATAAGGGGAACCGATGAAAGGCGAGCATGGCTTCACATTGGCGGAACTGTTGATAACGGTAGCGCTTACCGGAATCTTAGCCGGCATTGTAGGTCCGACTATCTACCAGCTTTATAATGTTTCACAGTTTGGCAGTGATAGTTTCGAGGCTTTTCACGAATTGCAGAACTCCGCATCCTGGTTTAATTATGACGGGCAAACGGCTGTTTCGGCGGTAGGCGGCAGCGGACTGACATTAACATTACCGTCCGCGCAAACGGTCACTTATACTCTTTCGGGTACTAATCTGCAGCGCACATCAGGCGCCTCGACCATAACACTGGCGCAGAATGTTTCCAGTGTCGGCTTTACGGTAAACGGTCGACTGGTAACGATGGTTTTAACCTCGGCGCCTCAGGATAGAATGGGAGTCAGTCAACAGGAGACATATGTGGTCTATTTACGGCCTGTACCGTAGCATCAAGACGAAGGAGAGCGGACAAGCTCTGACATTGACACTGGCGGCATTAGCCATCGGTGCGCTGGTCATCGGTCCGTTTTTATCGCAGGCCAGCACCGCTCTGATTGGTTCCAACACTTATAATACCCTTTTAAAAGCGACTTATGCCGCTGATGCCGGTGTAGAGCACGCTGTTTGGAGTTTGACGGATAATGGTATGGCCGCGGCTTTACCCAATGTAGGTAATAATACAACGTACTCTTTGCCGAATACGGTAAACGGCATCACGCCCAGTATTACGGTGACCAATACACAATCCAGCACTATACCTATCGGTACCATTTCAAATGCCGTAACCGATACCTTCAATTTTGATACTACAGCCTGTTATACGCCGCGTATTATCAATATTTCCGGTACCGTTTACGCTATTGTCTATCGCGGTACCACTAACGATGGTGTCTTGAAAACTGTGACGATTGCTGCCAACGGAACAATTACCAAAACGGCTATTGATACTTGGGCTTTTATTACCACTTGTTATGAACCGGACATCACAAAGATTTCCGGTAATGTCTATGCCATTATTTATCGCGGCGCCAGCAATAACGGCTATCTTATGACGGTTACTATTTCCCCCGCGGGAGCGATTACTAAAACAGCAATTGCTACTTCTAATTTTGGCACTGCGCTGTATGAACCGGATATAAATTTTATAGCAGGTACTTTTTATGCTATTGCTTATCGTGATGCCAGTAATAACGGCTATCTCAGAACGGTAAATATTGCCAATAACGGGACTATTACAAATAACTCAGTTAGTTCCTGGAATTTTACTACCGGAGTCTATAATCCGCGTATCAGAAACATCTCCGGTAATGTTTACGGCATCGTTTATGGTAATACCGGTACGGTCATGACGGTTACTATATCCCCTACAGGAGTGATTACCAAAACAGCGATTTCCACTTGGGCTTTCGATACTACCGGCAATACTCCAATGATAATCCTCATTTCGGGCAATGTTTATGCTGTTATTTATCGAGGAGCCAGTAATGCAGGTTACGTAAAGACCATGACTATTTCTACCGCCGGAGCGATCACTAAGACAGCTATCAGTACCCTTACTTTTGACACTACCGGCGGCTATGAACCATATATCCTTAATGTGATCGGTACCGTTTATGCCATCGCTTATCGCAATTCTACTAATCTGGGGGTAGTCTCGACTTACACAATAGCTACTAACGGTACTATAACACAGACGGTGATTGATACATTGCAATTTGATGCTTCAGCCGGTTATGAACCGTGGCTGATAAATGTTGGCACCGGAATGTATGCAGTTGCTTATCGCGGCGCTTCTAATCTTGGTTATTTGAAAACAATCGGGATTTCCACAACTGTTGGTAGCGGGGCTGCCGTTTTTAGTGTACAATCAGTCGCAAGCGGTACGACAATTACAGCTTCGGTCAGCATCACGAGTAATGTAGCTTCAATTAAATCATGGCTGATACAGAGAAATTAACGGCAATTATCTGAAGTATAACAATAAAAGGGGGGAAATAAAAATGACTTACAACTCAGCCGGTCTTACCAATGTGCTCTTAGCCTGCATTACCGTCATTAACCTGGTAATGTTATTGATCATGTACCAAATCCGTCAGAAGAAATAACAGACGGTGACATAGTAACTCTATGGTATTCCAAGGAAGGCTTGAAATCCTTTTTATATCGGGTCTTCTGATTTGTGATATGTAATAAATTAGTGAGTAGCAGACGAGGTGGCTTGATTGCCCAGAACTAGAACGCTTGGCATATTTCTGGTTGTCCTATTAGTAATAGGTTTAGCCTATTTCGGCTTGGGTTATCGCAGTGAACGAAATGGGCAGAAAGCGTTGATCACAAAAATGGATGACACTAATAAAATGCTCTCGCTGATCGCGGTTCCGCCTGCTGATTTACAACAACGTCTCACCGATGCTCAAGATGCTAACCTGGCGGCGAAACAGAATCTGTTGCCAACCGATGTGGATACTACTCAAGTAATAAAATCCGTTTTAGCGGTAGCGGATGAATCCAATGTAACGGTGATTCCGCTGAATACCGATTCTTGGACAAACATCGCAATCGAGGGAACCAATTATCGTGTTTTAACGATCAGCCTGTCGGTTGACGGTAGTTTTACCGACCTGGCGTCTTTTATTAATCGTTTCTATGGGAGCGACTTTCCGTCACTGATTGTGGACACCGTAAGCATCCATCCATCTGTCCAGTCAGCCGGAGGAGCCGGTGGTATTAGTGGTGACTATACCGGTGTTATTCAATTAGGAATCTATACTCAAGCTGTGAAATAAGGGATTGGATAATTAATGCCTGTTACACTGGATATAAGCGCTGAAAGTTTGAAACTGGTCTCCTTCAACGGTAATCGGGTGGAGAAGTGGGGCACTGCACCATTATCACCCGGCATGGTCAGGGATGGAGTCATTCTGCAACCTCAGGCAGTTGGGGCGGCGATCGATGCATTGTTCCAGGACTTGAAGATTACCAAAGGCGGTCTTAATGCAACCATCACGGGACTTTCTTTCACTTACCGTATGTTTCGATTGCCTCGTGTGAGTTCGGCGTTAATGACCGAAGCCATCCTGCGAGCAGCCAAGAAAGAAATACCGCTGGCGCTGGACGAAATTTACCTTTCCTGGCGGATTATAGAGACGACCAAAGAAGAAATAGAAGTATTTCTCTTTGGCGCGCCGCGCAATTTGATTGATGCCGCACTACAGACTTTCAGTATTGCCGGTGTCAAGCCGTTATCAATCGATTTGAAATCACTGACTCTGGCGCGCGCGGCTAACCGCCCGGATGCGCTGGTAATTAATTTTGAACCGGATTGTTTTGATATTGTGGTGGTGGCGGAAGGCTTGCCTGTTATTTTGCATACCGTTATCCCGCGGGTCGAAGGCGTGACGCTTGAAGACAATGTAAAACGATTGGCGGATGAATTGGCGCGAACGGTCGATTTCTATAATATCACCCATGCCGTTAACCCGATTAAATCAACCGTGCCTGTATTACTCGCTGGTACATTGGCAAATGACCCGAAGACAACGGGGCTGATTCAGAACAGCGTTGAGTACCATGTTGAAGCAATGACATCAACCCTCAAGGCGCCACCTGATTTTCCAGAGGTTTCTTACGCCGGAAATATCGGTCTGGCGCTGAAAGGAATGAAACAGGGAGGCGCATCGCGTGAAGATAAAACCCATTTTTACGATATTGACGTCGACCTGCTGGAGGGCAAACGAAGATTAGAGATTAAACATACGCCAAAGCGACAGATGTTGTTACCGGTAGCTTTGATAATAGCCATGGTTATTATGATTATTTTGTCGGTGGAAAAAGGGAATGCGCATAAGGAAAAGGTACGCCTGCAGGGAGAGGTTGACGCGCTTACCCGCGAGCTTCAGATGACCCGGACACGGGCAGACCAGGCGGCTACTACCGAAGCGACGATTAAAACCTTGTCGGCTGAGACTGCGGCATTGCTGCAGCAAGAGCAGCAAGTCCTGTTTAAAAACGTCAGTGACGCCGATATTCTGACGTGGATTAATATTAACCTGCCGGCAAATATGTCATTCTCCGATATTGAGATAAATCAGGATAAAGTTTCCATTCAGGGACAAGCGGACAGTAAAGAAGACATTGTCAGCTATGCCGAAGCTTTAAAACAAGGTTACACGCAAACGTTTGATAAAGCCCCACAACCTTCATCTGTCGGCATTACTAAAATCGATAATGTCACCGGCAGCACCGGTACGGTAACGGGGCTATCCTATACCATTGAGATCACCAGATAACGATCAACCTTTTGGTAAAAATTGTAAAAAAAGAGAAGGCTGAGGTATTAAATCAGCCTTCTCTTTTTTATTAAACTGCGAACTGGTTATATCTATTGATTCTTGCTATTCTGAACGTTGTTATTAACATTGCTCTTGACTTGTCCGAAAGGCTTCCCCTTTTCGGTCTTTACAGAACCCTTGAAGTTCGGGGTTGGCTTGGCAGTCATGGTGTTTTTAACCACTTTAGCACCGGTATCTAAAATTATCTTCGCGGTGAACTGACTCTCCGAGGGTTCTCTTTGGCCCGTAACAATAACCTTGTCGCCTACAGCAATGGCACTCGTGCCATTCCTTAAATTAATTTTGGTTGAGTTATCGATAAGAAATGTAACGCTGTCGCCTTTCATATCCTGGATTGTAATGCTGGCACTTGCAGTATAGGCGGTAACCGTTCCCGCATGAATAGCTTTGATTTGCTCCGCGGGAATTAAAGTAAGGCGTTGCGCCGTTTGTACGGCGGTGCTGGCGGTTGTGCTTGCTTCTACCGTCAGGACACTCACTTTATCTCCAACCTTAAAATTATCCAGAGTGGCATCTTTTACCCCGGGGACTTGATACTGTGTTTTAGAACCAACCTGGAACGTTTCATCGCCTTTATTCGTGGTGACCACGATAACCGGAGTTGCGATGCTTTTAATCGTTCCCTCAAAAGCACGACGTTTTTCCAGAGGTTGAACGATGTTGATTCTACCAGCTACGTTGGTATCTTTGTTGTAGGTAGCGGTAACCTGGTCATTTACTGCCAGGTCGTCGATAGTAATCTTGCCGACCCCGGTTTTGGTAATAATGGTAGTGGTGTCCACTTTCACCACTACGGCGCTACCCTCTTTGGGCGTGATTGTTACCGCAGGCAGAGTCGCTGTTTTATCAATGGCGGTGATAACACCTCTAACCTCGCTCACAGCGGTGTGGGTGGCAGAGGTGTTAGTTGTTGAGGTGCTGGTGTCTGCCAGCACGCCTTGAGCGCCGACAATTAGTAATATTACGACGATGGTTGATGCCATTACTATTTTAAATATTGTTTTCATTCTTTTTCTCCCTATATATCTATAACGTCCAACGGGATAAAAGGTTAGGTTTTTCATAAAATATTTATACAGGATTTCATATTTCACATCATACAATTTGTAACTAAAGGTTCAATGGCTAAAAAGTCATTCGCTTTTAATACTTTAGTCCTGATTGGCACGGGGGGCTTTGCGAGGAGCCAGAGTGAGAAATATTATTAACAATTGGCATTCCTATCCCATGCCTCCGCATAGGATAAACTCAGGTCAAAGTACGGAATGACAAAGGAGTCTGCTCAATTATTTGCTTAAAGAAGCACCGTTCGAGGCGATTACTTCTTTATACCAGTACGCTGAATCTTTCAACGTCCTCTGCTGTGTAGGATAATCAACGTGTACTATCCCGAAGCGCTCCCGATAGCCGCTGGACCATTCGAAGTTATCCATCAGCGACCATTGGAAATATCCCCTGATGTCTGTGCCGTCTTTGCTCGCTTTACATAATTGTGAGAGGTAGCGTTTAAGAAAATCGATACGCTGCGGGTCGTGTACTTTCCCATCCAGCTCCACCCAATCGACATTGGCCATACCATTCTCCGTAATAAAAACGGGCAGTTTATATCTTTCATAAAAATACTTAGGACCCCAGTAAAGTGCTTTCGGGGCAACACCCCAATGATAGGCGGTAAGAGGATGGCCAACCGGTTCTTTCATAAATTCCGGTTTGCCGTCTTTACCGGCACGGACGGTTTCTCCCCGGTAAATATTCATCCCGAAGAAATCCAATGGCTGATGAATCGTGGCAATATCTTTTTCATGAATCGCAGGGACATCACTCCCATAGAATTTTAGCCCGTCTTCCGGATACTTTCCCAGGAATATGGGGTCCATCCACCAGGTATTATTCCAGGTATCTTTGGCCCCCATATCTTTATTGACCGTGGTATTGTTCCAGATGCTGTTACCACCGATAGAAAACATGGCTTTTCGCGCGGCATTGATATCATCCGGGCTATCGGTTGCCGGCGAACAAACCACGCCCACCGGAGCTAGTCCGATGCGGCATTTTGTCTTGGAATAGGCTCGTATTGTCTGCACTACTTTTCCGTGACCCAGTAATGTATTATGGGAGGCTCTTAATACATCCGGAAATCCCAGCTTTAAACCCGGTGCATGTGTACCGGTCTGGTGCCCATGGTTGATGAAAACCTGCGGTTCGTTGATAGTCATCCAGTTTTGCACACGGTCGGAAAGTTTCTCCATAACTACTTTGGCATATTCGGCAAACCAATCGGGACTGTCAGGATTAAGCCACCCGCCTCGGCAGGAAAGTTCATAAGGATAGTCCCAATGGAAAAGCGTCACATAAGGAGTGATACCGGCATCCAGCAGTTTATCAATCAGCCTGTCGTAAAATGCCAGACCCTTCTGATTTACGGCACCGATACCGTCGGGGATAACCCGCGGCCAGGATATCGATAGTCGATATCCATTTACACCGATTTGCTGCATGATATCAATATCTTCCTGATAGTGATGATAGTGGTCGCAGGCAACATCTCCTGACTGACCGTTCCAAATTGCGCCTTCTTTGCGGCAGAACATATCCCAGTCCGATAGTCCTTTACCGTCCTCACGCGCGGCACCCTCTATCTGGTAGGCTGCGGTGGCTACTCCCCATACGAAACCTTTGGGAAAACTCATTTTAATGTCTCCTTATATGGCCCTTATTGATATGTATCGATCATGCTGCGAAATCGCAACCGTTTCCTGAGCTCTATTATTGATAAAGGTTTATCGGTCGATATGGTAATGCTAACAGGTTTATCCGGTCGAAGATGGAAATAATTGTCCGAGAAACGGGCATCCAAATCATCAACCTCCAGCCATGTCCAAAGGGATGTGGCGTTCCTCATCCCGATTTTTAATATATGGGATCGTGGAATCGAACCGGATTGTGATAGTGTTTCTGCCTTCATGAAGGAGGTGTTTTATATCGAATTCATGGGTGCGAAACATATTAGCAGTACGGGCCAATTCCCGGGAATTGATTTCTATCGTCGCCAGCGTATCGAGCCCTTCGCATTGGAGAATAATCTGCTCATGTTTCATAAATTCAGGAGGGGTGTCAAAATCCCGTTGATAAATCCAATCAGTTTTCCCAATCCATTGTAGCCTGTTCTCATTGTCGCGGTAATAAGGATCAGGAATGATGCCGGCGGCTAGTAGGTCCGTGTGCACCGTTCCGGGCACGGTGGCTTTGATCATTTCCTTTTTACCGGCTTGTCTCAGAGCCCATTCACCGCCGAGGTCGAGTATCTGTTGTTTTATTGGAATTTCCTTTCTCACGGTGCGCACCGGTTTCAACAGCGTTTTCATTGTTCCTTTCACTCTTATATCAAGCAAAGTTTACCTGAATAAAAGGATGTTGTAAAGATACTTAGCCTTAATAGAACTAGTTATTAAGCTATGCCGTTTGACAACCGGAGATATCAATCGTAAAATGGGAGCGCATTGGAAATCATCGGCGTTCGTGTAACTGGATTTATGTTTCGAAGGAATGACAAAAATGGGAAGTGTCCAATCCCTCTTTAATCTCCACTTGATAAGAAGGGACTGAACGGAGATTTGAAGTCACTTTGAGTATCTGGATTGGAGATGAGTATTGAGCAACGGGAATGAGCGATATTACGTTGTCTGCTCCGTATGCAAACGCCCCAGCCCTGAGGGCAGAATTCTTTGCCAGTACTGCTGGTCACGACTGCAGTCGGGTGTAAAGATAAACCAGTCGGAAGCTGATGAGCTTCTGCGAAAATGGAAAATTGCCAGCAAACGTAAGAAGAAAATAAAATGGATATCCATCACCACCGGGTCGGTCATTCTGGTAGCGGCTCTAGTCCTGAGTTATTTAGATAATTATACCGATACTCTCCAAATACCATCGCCTACTTTAAATTCTAATCCACCGGATGGACAATGGTCGATGTTCCGCCATGATTTGTTGCATTCCGGGGCAACCGGCAATAATACTATGTTACCCCAGGGTCAGGTGCAATGGACTTTCTCCGCGAGTGGTCCGATCTATTCTTCACCGGCTGTAGTCGATGGGGTGGTTTACTTCGGCTCTAGAGACGGCAAGATGTATGCCCTGAATGCCGCTTCGGGGAGCGAGCTGTGGGAGTACCAGACAGGCAGTTGGGTCGATTCGTCGCCAACGGTCACGGGCGGTATCGTGTACTTCGGTTCACACGATGGCAATCTATATGCTCTTGACGCGCGCACCGGCCGGAAAATATGGTCTTTTCACACAGTCTATGTAATAGATTCTTCACCGGCCGTGGCAGGCGGGGTGGTTTACTTCGGCTCCGCCGATTGGCATCTCTATGCTTTAGACGCCTTGACCGGTAAAAAACTATGGGCGTTCAAGGCCAGTGTTAACGGGGTAGATTCATCGCCTGTGGTCGCCAATGGAATTGTCTATTTCGAGGCTGGTGATTCCTGGATATATGGGCTGCGGGCTGACAACGGACAGTTCCGGTTACACTTTAAGGCCTATAATGTCGCCTCTTCTCCGGCCATCGATGGCAAAATTGTTTATTTCTGCGATTCATTCGGTACCTTATCAGCAGTCGACGGGTTAGCCCGTAGCAGGTGGTATGACTACGGCAACTTTAAAGGGGTTTGGGTGCAACTATGGGGGATGGGTGTCGCGCCAAAGCCTCCGCCGATTTCTGGCTCTTTATGGTCGACGCCGCTGGGGTACAATCCAATCATCTCCTCACCCGTAGTATCGGATAACAAATTATATGTCGGTGCTGATAACAACCTGGTAGCTGTCGATACTGAAAATGAGAAACCGCTTTGGTCGTTCCAAACCGGTGGCAGAGTAAATTCCAGTCCGGCAGTGGTGGAAAATACGGTCTATGTCGGCAGCGAGGACGGGAGGATCTACGCCATCGATGCTACCAGCGGTCAGGAATTATGGCATGTTGTCACCGGGGCGCAAATCGATTCATCGCCGGCTTTGGCAAACGGTATTCTCTATGTGGGTTCATTCGACGGCAAAATGTATGCGATCAAGTAACCAAGAACAAAAAATCAAGCTTTAAAGGCTGGCACAAAGGTAATACGCTTACACGATGCAAGGCATATACATGCTTCTATAATGCTAAAATAGGGCATTCATCCCAAAATAGTACAAGAGCGGTTAGGACATTCGAGTATCGAAATGACGTTGGATATTTATAGTCATGTTGCGCTGGGTATGCAAGAGGCTGCTGCAAAACGGTTTGACGATTTATTAAGTGGAAAAAAGATAGAGACTGGTCAAAAAATCTCCTAGAGGTAGATAGGAAAAAGGAGTAAATTATGACTACAATTATTCGTAAGCCAGCATTTAGAGTTTGGATTGAAGGTCGTCCACTTTCAATGCAGGCAAATGGTAGAAATCTTGTTAAGTATAAACAAACTGTTCGAGATGCAGTTAGGGCGGTAATTCCGCATCCAACTAAGTCAAAAAGAATCGGGATTGAGATATATTTCCGTGCTCAAAAAGGGATACGTCCAGATGTCGATAACATTATTAAACCTATACTAGATGCTTTGAAGGAAGTTGTATATATTGATGATGAACAGGTTAGGTCAGTAGTATCAGTTGCCTTACCGGAAGACGATGCATACACAGTTACGGAATACACAAGTATCGAAACAATAAATAGACTTACTACATATCCACCCAAAGAATTCATGGTTGATATATACGAAGGTCTGGCAATATATAGTTTTCCCCCGTAGTTTATTAATTGGTTGAAAACTAGCAATCGGGTAGCAAAGGTTGTTTATTGAAAAGTGAAAAGAGTAAATTTAGATACGAAAGAGGAAATTTGGTAGCGCATACCGGATTTAACTGTAGTTGTCCGGGATAGTGTTGTTGAAGCTGAAAGCGTGGTGTCCTGTCCACCCCGAAAAACTCAAACTGAGCGTCCGGTATTGTTCAATGTTGTCCTGTGTTATTCCGTCCGTTAGCTATTCGTTAGCTAAATTATTTGTCATCTGTTTATCGAGGGAATAATGAAGTGAGGTCGGATAGAACAGCGGTTTACGAATTTGTTGGCTCAGTCTGACTTACTCTCACATTATCACTTTTTGTCACTACGGTCAAAAGCTAATTACGTACATTGGTGACTGATGGTTACTACCACAGAATAGCAAGGGAATAGCAGAAACTGGTTGATAGAAATTCACTGCGCCTGTTCATGAATTACTTATTATTCGTCAGACCCACTGTTCTACCGGTCTGAATGGCAGTGAAGCCATACTTGTCGCGGATACGGTCAACGGCACGGTTTAATTTTCCTAATCTCTGCTCGGCATCATCTATCAGCATTAATTGTCTACCTGGCTCGCTCAAGTTGGAAACCCCAATACCAATCAATCTGATGGCCTGCCTCTCAGTCTCCATGGCTTTTTGCAGGAGGTCATTACCTGTTTCAAAGATGGCCTGATCAATATCGGTCAATTGGGGTAGCGTACGTTGGCGCGTGATGGTTGTAAAGTCGGAATACCTGACCTTAATGGAAACACATTTCGCCTGTTTACCGTAACTCCGTAAATCAGCCCCAACCTTTTCTGACAGGTAACGCATCGTAGCAGACAGAAAGACGTTGTCATGGGTATCTTCTTCAAAAGTGGTCTCCCTGCTAATTGACTTGGCTTCTCCCGGCGGAGTTACCGGACTATTATCTAGACCATTGGCATGCCGATATAACATGTCTCCAAATACGCCGAAACGGCTTTTCAGGGCAGTTGGCGGCATTCTGGCTAGTTGGCCAATGGTTCTAATACCAAGCCCTATCAAAACCTGTTCGGTCTTCTTTCCAACACCGGGTAGTTTGCGGATGGCGAGCGGTGCCAGAAACGCGGCCTCTCCACCCTGTGGAACTTCAATTAATCCGTCCGGCTTGGATTCATCTGAAGCAACTTTAGCGACCACTTTGCATGAAGCAATACCAATGGAAGCGATTATGCCAAGCTCATCTTTGACGCGTTGTTTGATTTTCATAGCCATCTGGTGGATGGAACCATATAACGATTCAAAGCCGGTGACATCCATATAAGCTTCATCCAGTCCCATCGGTTCCAGAAAAGGAGAGAAATCAGCCAGTATGGCCATAAACTTTTTGGAGACTTCAGCGTAATGGTGATAGTTTCCTTCGATGAAGATAGCTTGTGGACAGAGACGAACAGCAGTGACGAGCGGCATGGCGGAATGCAAACCGAAAGCCCGGGCTTCGTAAGAAGCAGTGGCTACAACACCACGACTGCCGGGTTTTCCCCCAACTACGACTGGTTTGCCCCTCAATTCGGGATTGGATGCCTGTTCAACCGAAACAAAGAAAGCATCCAAGTCAATGTGCATGATAGTATGTTGTGCCATTAGTTATTCACCTTGGAACGGATCGCGTACCATATTCTAACACGTGCATGCCTGTTGTGATTGGTTTAGCCTAGCAATAAAATTCCTGATCTCATTTCAGACTTTTCAACATAACGAATTGTCAACGCTACTCCATGGCAATCTCTCTTAAATATTTTATAATTATACACACTTTAGAACCCAGTACCGCATGTTTGCGTCCTATATTGCGATTGAAGCTGGATTTCAGAGTGTCTATAATGTAAGCAGAATGGCCTGTTCTTTTGGCCAGAGGAGATGATAATGAAGGTTGATGTCTATTCCAGCCCTGCCTGCCCCCATTGTCAGACGTTGAAAGAGTTTCTTTCTCACAAAGGAATACCCTACCAAGACCATGATGTCAGCTCCGACCCGCTTGCCGCCCAAGAGGCCGTGAGACTTACCGGGCAAAACAATGTTCCTGTGACCGTGATTGACGGGCAAACAGTCGTGGGTTTTGACCAGCCACGACTTGAACAGCTCATCGCTCAAGCGGAGGCAGCCGCCCGCCCCAAGTTCGGAGCGGGAATCGCCAATGTTGGCAAAGCAGGTAGGAAAGGCGTACCTATCAACTTTGGTGCCTATGTGGGTCGGATAGGAACTGGTTCAATCGCCGAAAGGGTCGGGTTGGTCATTGGTGATGTTATTATCCAAATGAATAACAAGCAGATTTCCGACACGGTAGACCTGGAGCACTTTATGGCAAGCATCAAACAAGGCGACAAACTATCTGTCGTTTTCATTCGGGGCACTGTCGTCAACACGGTGGAAGTAACAGTTTAACTATTTAGGGTAACTTGGAAAGGCAATCCTATGCTTGATAGGAAAGTGATGCCGATGTTCTGGCGGGAAATACCCCTCTTGAAGTGCCTGAAGCGCCAGACCGCCTACCGTCTTCAGTTACCAGACAGGAGGAAGGAAAATGAACAGAAATAAATTAACCATTCTCATTGGTGTGGTATGCATTATTGCGGTTGTTAGCATGAGTCTTATTGGCTGCTCAAGTAACACGACAACGCAAACTCCAACGACAACCAGTAAACCTGCGTCAACATCGAGTTCGACGATTAACGGTACAACCACTCCGGTAGTAGGGCCTATAGCTAGAGTTATCACTGCCGGTCCTGATGAAAATGTTTGGTTCACCGAATCAAATGAAAACAACATCTGTAAGCTCTCTCCGTTGACAGGGAAAATAACAGTTTACAATATTCCTACTACCAACGCCTACCCCTGGGGTATCACTACCGGTTCTGATGGGAACGTTTGGTTGACTGAATCCCAGGGAAATAAAATCGGCAAGATTTCTCCGGCGACCGGTGAAATCACTGAATACAATGTGCCCACTGTTAACGCCGGCCCAATCGGCATCATCACAGGACCGGACGGTAACCTGTGGTTCACTGAAGAGTCTGGGAACAAAATCGGTAAAATCTCCCCAACGACGGGTAACATTATCGAGTACAGTCTTCCTGGTAATTTTGTTGGCCCTTACGCAATAACAGCCGGTCCTGATGGCAGCCTTTGGTTTACTGACGTGTTTGAAAATAAAATCGGCAAGATGTCTCCGATGACGGGCGAAATTACCAAATACGGTATTCCAACTGACTACACCGCCCCTTACGCAATCACATCCGGTCCTGATGGTAACCTTTGGTTTACTGAAAACTCTAAAAACCAAATTGGCAAAATCTCTCCGGCAACAGGTGCCATCACCGAATACCCCATTCACAATTAGCCCTTTCCTAAATCAGTGCAAAGTTCTTCTGATATTTTCGTATAATTAATATAAGGGGTTATATCGAGAGACAAATAGGATCCCGGGAGCCTTTGAAATGAAACGAATCATCTCGAGTTTATTTTTGGCAGGTTTATTCGCATTGACCGGTTGTACGGGTTTAACCCCTTCGACAACGCAGACTATGGCTCAGGCTATTGTTGATAAAACTATCTCTGCAATGAGTTCACTTAATTCCTACAATTTGAGTACGGACATGACCGAAGATTACACTGTTTTTGAAAAAACTGACCCTAAAAGAACTACGGACATCTGGGAATGGAAAAGCCAGAGAACGGTAGACGTATCAAACCAGGAAATGTACTTATCAATGAATATTCATGAGACTCCAGACCTTCAACCCTATATTTTCCAGC
>Ga0182027_10001068_pt1 | contig 46079 bp, 40 predicted proteins | sample 712E1DmetaG_FD_121300 | JGI IMG/M metagenome (GOLD analysis project Ga0182027, IMG submission 121300) | Permafrost microbial communities from Stordalen Mire, Sweden - 712E1D metaG (Illumina Assembly) | ecosystem: Environmental > Terrestrial > Soil > Wetlands > Permafrost | place: Sweden...
AAAAACCTTGATGGTTAATGGACGGTTTTCTTTGCGCTCTTACGGTAAATATCGCCTGACCAGGTTTTTTTGGAAAAAAATTCTTAATGATTTATCTGCCGCCGGTATGATTACCAAGATCGATGCGGTGCGTTTTACAAATATCGGCATGACTGAAGATAAGATTCAAATAATGGGAAACGCCAAGTATGATGCGCTGGCGGCCATGGCCTCGCCTGCACTGCAGAAAGAAATTGTCCGCCGATTTAATGTGCGGGCGGATGAAAGATTTCTCGTGGCGGGCTCTACCCATCCGGGCGAAGAAGAAGTCATCATCAATGTATACAAGAAGCTTTTAGAATATCATGCCGAATTTAAACTAATTGTAGTTCCGCGGCATATTGAAAGAACCAGCGCGATTTTGGAACTTCTGCGAAAATCCGGGTTGCCGGACGCCATTACTCTGACCGAGATGAATAACGGTAAAATACGTAAAAGCGAACGTATTATTGTTGTTGATGTTATCGGCGAGCTTTTTAAGATTTATTCCCTGGCAACTATTGTTTATTGCGGCGGAAGCCTTGTCCCCAAAGGCGGCCAGAATATCTTAGAGGCTGCCGCCTGGGGAAAAGTAATTTTTTACGGCCCTTCGATGGACGATTTCAGCGAAGAAAAAGCTCTGTTGGAAGAAGCGGGCTGCGGCGTGACGATACGAAGTGCGGAAGACTTGGTCCAAAACATTCTTCGCGTGCTGGAATATCCCGAAGAACTGGAAAAGCGAGGCGCCAGAGGCAAAGCTGTTGTGGCCGCCAACATGGGAGCCGCCGCCAGATATGCCGATTTGATAAGCAAGTATATATAATTAGGTAGATAGACTGAAGGCTGTTGGTTAGAAGGTGCCGAAACAGCTGCTCGCCTCATTTGAGAAGTCAGTTCATACAATTCTTCTCTCGGAAACTTTGCAGTTATTAGCTATATTAATATTGTTAACTTGTCAGCAATTTCAAATGCCCGGAGCTTTGTGTGATCACGCACATTTTATATTTTATCCCTACTAACCTTCAGACTAAACCCCTTCAGCCTTCAGCCCTGTTCTCTTCAAATATTCCTTCCATTTATTATCGATTTTTTTTTGAAGGAGTTTGAGTTGTTCCGCGCTTATTTTCCGGAAACGATCCTGCTTATCTATGTAGCTTGTCAGCGGCTGTCTTTTGCCTTTTTCGGCCAGTTTTTTACTGCGGCCGGTTAAACTAAATTTTCCATTTTCGATTTCAAAAAGGACAAATACGCCGGTTTCGACGGCGGCTCTGGCTATTTTAACCGTATCTTTGGGCTGGTAGCCCCAGCCCGGCGGACAGGGAACATGAATTTGCAGATAACGGGTTCCCTTAATGCTTTTCGCTTTGACGAATTTATCGTAAAGGTCAACAGGATAAGCGGGCGAAACAGAAGCAATGTAAGCAATGTCGTGGGCCTCCATAATTTTCAGCATGTCTTTTTTGTGTTGCTGTTTGGTCAAAATAGGTGTCGTTGTTGTTAGGGCCCCCAGGGGCGTCGCGCTGGAGCGCTGGGTTCCCGTATTCATGTAACCTTCATTATCATAGCAAACGAAGATGAAATCGGTTTCTCTTTCCGCCGCGCCGCTTAAGGCCTGGATGCCGATATCGTATGTCCCTCCATCCCCGGCAAAAGCCACAACAGTAGTGCCTTTCCTTCCCGTGGCTTTCAGCCCCGCCACCAAGCCGGAGGCCGACGCGGCAGTCGAGGCAAAAGTGCAGTTGAGGCAAGGAATGGTAACGGAGGTGGTCGGATAAAGGCCGTGCAAAACGGTAAGGCAGCTTGCCGGTATGGTTAAAATCGTATTTTTACCCAGAGCTTTTAGGGCGTAGCGGTAAGCTAAAGAAAGACCGCATCCCTGACAGGCCCTGTTTCCCGGCAGCATAAATTCTTCTTTCGATACTTTAAACAAATTTTCCGGCATGGCCTATTACCTCTACCCCGTTAGAGAAAGTCTCCAACTCTTGTCAAATATTAATAGTTCAAATAAGATGTCGGTCTAATGCTGCCATCTACAATCGCGAAGCTCCCGTTGTTTCTAACGGGGTCTATTTACGGCAGTTTAACCAGATTGTTTTATTACTTTCTTTGCCGGCGGCGATTTCTTGAAGCGATTGTTGAACAGCTTCAAATATTTCCCGGACCTTTACATCCCGGCCGCCGAGTCCGGCAATGAAATTATGGACAGGAACATTAATGCCCGTGCCGTAGAGCGCGGCTTTGATGTCGGAACAAAGCGCGCCTTCATAGCCGTAACTGATATCCTTTTCCAAGACTATAATAGTTTGAGCTTTACTGAACGCTTTTCGCACATCGTTTACGGGAAATGGGCGAAAAACACGGATACCGGCAACTCCCGCTTTAACACCCTCTTTCCTCAGTTGATCAACGGCGGCAGTGGCTTCCGTGGCGATAGAACCCATACCGGTCAAAATAATTTCCGCGTCATCGGTTTTGTAGTGCCACAGCATTTCTTCGTAGTTACGACCGATAATTTTTGCATATTTTTTACCGGCGGCTACAATCACCTCTCTGGCGCAATCGAGAGCTTTCTGCAGTTTGTAGCGCATCTCCATGTAGCCGTCGCAGATTATTCCTTCCGCGTTTTCCCTCAGCCAGGGAAATATTACAGGATTGATGTTATAGGGGTTTTCGACGGACAAAACCGTGTGTGGTTTATAGGGAGGGAGAAATGAATTAACGGCTTTTTGATCCGGTATGGAAACGGGCATCATCGTATGGGAGAGGACAAACCCGTCGTAACAAACCATAACCGGAGCGTAAACTTCTTCGGCGATGCGATAGGCCTGAATAACCGAATCAAGAATTTCCTGATTGTCCCGGCAATAAATTTGAATCCAGCCGGTATCGCGCTGAGCGACGGAATCCTGCTGGTCGTTAAAGATAGACCAGGGGGCGCCGACGCCGCGGTTGACGCAGCACATGACAATCGGCAGGCGGGAACCGGCCGCCCAGTGGAGCTGTTCGTGCATATAAAGCAGGCCGTGTGAGCTGGTGGAGGTAAAAACACGGGCGCCGACTGTCGATGCCGATATGCAAACGGTGAGGGCGGAATGCTCGCTTTCCACTCTCACGTATTCGGCCTTAAGCTCGCCTGATTCGATAAATTGTGAAAGCGTTTCCGTAAGAGATGTTTGAGGGGTAATCGGGTAGGCGGCAACAACTTGAATATTGCAGAGTTTAGCGGCGATGGCCGCGGCGGTGTTGCCGGTCATGATTTGCACATTATCCATTGTCATCCACCTCTTTGATCATGGTGATGGCCTGGGCCGGACATTCTTCGGCGCAAATCCCACATCCCTTACAGTAGTCCAGATCAATTTTCACGGGAATCGCCGCCTTGACGACGCCTTCAGGACAATAAAGCCAGCATAAATAACAGGCCGCCTTACCCTTAACAGAAGGGATACATTTTTTCTGATCAACAACCGGCCTCATATCGCGCCAGTCTCCCGTTTTGCCTCCCTCGGCAATAGCCGGCGTACTCATGGCGGAAATATTCTTATCTCTGTTTTTCATTAATTAATCCTATTTCATTTTTATATATTATTACGGCACATTATTCGATGGAGGACTGTTATGCCGCCCACCAGCGGATGACACTAAAATTTATTGGATTCGTTTTTGCCGGATGCGCTTCGTTAATTTTCTATAATAATGGTCTGTTCGTACGCCTCCTCCAACGCCAGAATATTGCCGGCGGCTACTTGGGGTGACAGTTTCCATTTCAATCCTTGTTCCAGATACGTGAGAGAAATCAAATTCGACGCACGCGCGAAAGCGCCTAAAAGCGGCGTATTTACTATCGGTGCGCCTTCTTTAACCAACCGATGCTTGAGGGCAATCTTTGCCGCATCTATGCAAGCAAGTTTCAATCCTTTTTTTATTTTGATTTGACCGGGGTTTAAATTGGTATTGATAATAAAAATTCCCCCCTCTTTGATCGAACTTTGAATATCCACAACCCCCAACAAGGAGGAATCAAGCACGACGGCAATATCGGCAAATTCGATTTGAGAAAAAGTTCTAATGGGCTCGTCGGAAATTCTTGTTGAAGCCGTAAGCGGAGCGCCTCTTCTTTCGGGACCGAAAGTAGGCGCTGAGGTTACCCCCTTAAAGCCTTGCAGGTAAGCGGCTTCGGCTAGAATTTGGGCGCCGACAACCACGCCCTGGCCGCCTCTGCCGTGCCAGATGATCTCATGCATATAAGTTCCAAATTAAAAAAGCCATGGTTTTTCATCCACGGCCTTGAAAATATTTCTAACACTCCAGGATAACAAACTAAATTTATTAATAGCTAGAATAATTCAACCACGTTGTCAATATTTAATTTTCCAGCTACTATATTTATTTTTTGCTTTTCTCTTGTTAATAATTCTGACAGTAAAATAAATTATAGCAAAAAATAATAGTCCGATAAGAAGGAGCGCTAAAATCGTGGGCAAAGTTGCACCGGCGATGAGAGCATCCGGATACCAGCTGGGTTCACTTACAATGCGCCCCAGTTTGGTTTTGTATTTTTCCGGTAAATCGGGAATACCGTCGCCGTTTGTGTCCCGAAAGGACCGGACATATTCGATCACTCCCTGCCATTCTTTGAGCTCTTGTATGCCACGTTTGGATTTATCCGCATCCACCCGCACGTCCGATAAATTTTTTACGAGTCTTCCATTTTTATCTTTCGGGACAATATCGAGGAAATGGTAGGTATAATTCCCTATGCCTTTTAAAAAGGTGGCGTTGTAAATATTGGCCGCCACCCGGTAAAGCCGGTGGTTGGATTGACTGTAGTCAAGTTTTTTATATCCTTCTTCCTCGCCGCCCATTTCGATATTCGTCACCCTGTCAAAAATTACGCGGTGCGGATTGTAAGTAAAGCGCAGGCCGGATATTTGCAGAAAATAGTCGTATCCCTTTCGCGGGTAAACGCTGGTTAAAATTTCCAGAGCTCTTTTGATTTCATATCCGTAAAGGTAAAAACTAATCAGCGGGTAGCCCATCGTGGAATCTTTATCCATCCCGATACCCAGCGGTATAGTACGGAATAAATCACCGACTGTTATTCTACCGGTCTTGCCCGCGATCAAATTATCGCGGATAACTCCGTTGGATTCCACGGCAACGTCAACATGGCTTGCCGGATCATTTGCTTCCGAGTCAACTTTGTTTACATACCAGCGAATGGAGTCGGCAATCATGTTACCCAGCGGAGATTCATAGGCGCCGATTTCCAAATCCCAGTTAGTATGGGCGATAACTTTGTCATAGCTCAAACCGAAACCGGCGAGAAATTGTGTGTTTATTTTTTGTTTGAATCCTTCAATCATTTTTTGAATTGTCGCATCACCGACAATAGAGCTGTTGATGGCGACAGTTTTATAATTTTTCAGCACGATATTTTTTTTACCGCAGACGATATCCAGAATGCCTACATGTTTTCCGTAAACCCAGGCGTGGACAATGATTGTATCACCTACTTTAACCGGAGTTTGGTACGGGGCGTGCGTGTGCCCGCTGACAATTACATCGATTCCCTTGACTTTGCGGGCGAGAATTTCATCTTCGGATTTACCAGTATCTGCATTGAGACCGCTGGGGGAAAGACAAATAACAATATCCGCCTTTTCCTTTTCCCGCAGTATGCCGACAATCCTGCGGGAAACTTCGATGGGATCGCCAAAAGTCACCGGCTTGGCAAAAGGAGCTACTGCCGCGGCATCCTTGCCCATAATACCGAAAATTCCGATCTTGATTCCTTCGCGGGTCAAAACGGTATAATCTTTTACTCCAACTTCTCGAAAAGCTTCTTGCAAACCATCGCCGGCGGGATTTTTTTTATCAAAAATCGCGCCCGCAAAAACGATTTGAGGCATTCCTCCGCCGGCTTTGGCAGCCTTTAAAATCCGGGCCAGCCCCCCCGGTTTCAAGTCGAATTCATGGTTGCCCAGCGTGACGGCATCATAGCCCATGGCCTTGAGCAGGCGCAATTCGAAGGCTTCTTCGCGCGCGAGCATATGGAAAAGAGAACCCATCGTATAATCGCCGGAATCCAGAATCAATACGGGATTTTTTCTTTCTTTTTTTGTTTTTTTAATTACGGCAGCGATGCGTGACCAGCCGCCGAGAGTCGTATCGGCTCCGGCGTCGAAAGGCCGGTAGTCTATTTCCGGAGAAAAGCCCTGCAGGTGAGAGTGCAGATCGTTGGTGTGCACTATGGTAAGTAGTTTTTCCGCCGCCGGCAAATTTGTGGAAAAAGAAAAAAATATGGCTGTGAAAATAATGACCAGACGCAGCAGTTTCATTTTCCCTCCTGTAGGGCGCATTCTTCCTTAATCATTTCTTAGCATAAAATTCAGGCACGGAAAAGTGTTTATCGTCCAATAATGATTCAATTTTTGTGAGCAATCCGAAAAGAGTCGTTTTATCCAAAGCAGAAACGGCAATGGCATTAAAGCGCCGGCAGAGGCTTGGCAACAAATCCTTATCGGCGATACGGTCGGCTTTATTCAAGACTCTTATCGCCGGCTTGTCCTGAATATCCAATTCTTCCAAGATTTTTTCCACCGCCGAAATTTGATCTTCAAACTGATTGTTGCTGATGTCAATCACATGCAAAAGAATGTCGGCTTCGTTAAGCTCATCGAGCGTCGCCCGGAATGCCGCAAACAATTCTTGCGGCAAATTGCGGATAAAGCCCACCGTATCGGTGATAACCGCTTCGGTATCCCTGGGAAAACGAAGCCGCGCACTTTTTGTATCCAGCGTAGCAAAAAGTTTATCTTCGACCAATACCGAACTTTTAGTGAGGGTATTGAGCAGCGTGGATTTGCCGGCATTAGTATAGCCGACGATGGAAATGACCGGCAGCTCTGATTTTCGTCTTTTGCCGCGGCGCTGGCACCATGATTTCGTTATTGCTTTTAAATCTTTTTCCAGGCGATGAATGCGTTCGCGAATACGGCGGCGGTCAATTTCCAATTTTGTCTCGCCCGGACCGACGCCGCCGATACCGCCGGCCAGCCGCGAAAATGAAGTATCCAGATGCGAAAGCCTCGGCAGCATGTATTTTAACTGTGCCAGTTCCACCTGGATTTTCCCTTCCCGGCTGTGAGCACGCCTCGCAAAAATATCCAGGATAACCTGAGTGCGGTCGAGAATTTTCAGTCCGGTGAAATCATTGATGGAGCGCACCTGCGCCGGTGTCAGTTCGTGGTCAAAAATCAGCATGTTGGCGCCTATTTGCGTGGCGCGCAGACCGATTGCGGAAAGTTTCCCCTTACCCACCATATATTTGGGATCAGGCTGAGGACGGTATTGGACAAGGCAGTCGAATACTTCCACTCCGCAGGTGCGCGCCAGCTGTGAAAGTTCAGCAAGCGATGCTTCCGCAGAGGATTGCGGATTCTTTTCCACGCGCAAAAGAATAGCTTTTTCCGCCGCTTCCATCTTGCGATATTTTTGTTTTTTAGAAAATTCTTCCTCGAGCGCGGCAATAAAAGAAAGAAAATTGATATGGAGTCGGCGCGGCTCTTCGGGATTCATGATTAACCAGTACTCTCCCGCCGGATTTTCCGGAATCAGATGCGCTAAATGGAGCGCTCCTGCGGAGCCGTCCGGGCGAACCTCCAGTGCGCCGATCATGTCCAGCCGCAGGTGCGAGAGATCGGTTAAATCCTCGCCGGAGAGACCTTCCGTATTTAAATGAGTATGAATCAGGCGCAAGCCTTTGAACCGCGAAGACGACGAGCGGAATCCTTCCAGAGAAGGAATTAAAACGCTTTTATAATCGCCGATGATTACCGTGTTTATTTCGCCTTTGCGGCTGATGAGCAGGCCGATTTGGCGATTAATATCGCGGGAAAGAAAAGAAAGCCGCAAGGCGAGCTCCGGGCTGACGATATTTTCCGGGGGAATGCCTTTGCGATAGAGGCGTTCTATTTGTTTGATTTGAGCGGCGCCCAGTCCTGCCGTATTTCCGAATACTTTATTGATAGCCGTTTTTCCTGTTCATTTTGCCAATATCTATCCGCCTCAGGTGGATAAAATTATCGCATCGCGGTTTACTTTAATCTAACAGTCTTCAGCCTAGATTCCTTTAATTACCACAATTCATCCGGATTAGTCAAAAAACATAAAAAAAATCCCCGGAAGTTGCCCGCCCTTCCGGGGATTTAAATTAACAGTTAACCCGCCCGGCATGCGCCAGGCAAGCTCAACGCGCCGCCCTATCTTAGAAGGTAAGGGTCAGTTTGTTGATGATCATGTAGTCGTCGTGGATCTGATTGTTCTCAGCGGTAAGGCCTTTGTAATAATCACCTGCCCACCAGTAACCAACACCCAGCATATAGCTCAGGTTATTGGTGATTTTGTAAGTACCGGTAACGTCAAGTTCCCAGCCGTAAGATTTGTCGCTGGAATAACCAGTCGGTACCTGGTCGGCCATCGCGTAAGAAACTGCTGCCTTGATATCCAACTTGGGAATCGGACGGACACCGCCATCAACCTGGAAGAACCACGCATTGGTCATGCCAATGCCGGTCCCAGTGCCGGTGCTGCTCTGGTTAAGTCCACCTGGAGCGTTAATTCCTCCTACCCAGTAGGTGAGATCATTATTGAACATAATCAAGCAGGGATTCCAATCCAAGCCACCGCCGTCCCAGCTGCCTTTGACATTGTGGGGGTCGCTGCCATTATCGCCGGACATGTAGGCAAATTGACCGCCGAAATAAAACATACCTAAATTAACATTGACATCAAGGTCACCCATAATTTCCTGCATTGATACATTGGGTGGAGCGCCTAAGACGTAAGGAGTTTCAGGAGCTTGTGAGCCCCAACCGTAATAGAACATACCTTCCACCTTGACCGGTCCAACCTTGACCGTGAATTTGGGCTGTAAATAGAAGACATTCACCAGGAGACCAAGGGGTTTGTACGCAGCATTGCGGTCCCAGCCGCCGAGTATACCGACATCGCCGCCCTTGAAGTTATACAAAACCCACAAGATATACCTGTCCCAATCGACATCGTTACTTGCTTGTGTGGGGGTCACGGAAGAATAACTATTGTCTTGTTCCTTGTAAATTATACCGCCGAAATAAAACGGTCCGACGGGCAGTATGTATTGGATGCCGCCGGTGGCATGTCCGTTCACGTCGGACTGACCGAATCCGTTCTGGAGCCCCCAAGCGTTATCATGAATATAGCCGACCTGGAACATACCGATGGGCGAAGCATACTCAACGTACATCAAATTTAAGGCGATGTTTTGTTCATCCGTCCTGGTTGCTATCGAGTAGGAAGATTGATCAAGACCAGGTGCTTCTCCTCTCGCACCGCCCCAGATTCTGTCCAGAGCGTCAATACGGGTGACCAGCTTCAGGCCCGGAGAAACGATAAAGTCCATATTGACCTGCAGTCTCTGATAGTAAAAGGCTGCGCTTTGATTGCCACCACTACCGCCTTTCGCCAAATCTGTTTGATCCAGATACATTCCGGCTGCGTAATACGAGCCGCTGAATTTAACATCGACCGCGAAGGCCGATGCGCTGAAGGCCATAACCAGCCCCAGCGACAACAAAACTAACCAAAATCTCTTCATTTTTTCCTCCTTAATTTACAAGAGTAAAAAAACTTCCGCCTTTAAAAACGGGCATTTTCTTTAAAGGCCACTTCACACAGTATCCCGCGGTCTTGGTACGGGCTAAAACATAACCTCCACAGGATATATTTTGGCGAAGCTAACACTGGTCAAAAAGCTTGTCAAGATTTTTTTGTGAAAAATTTAACCCTCTTTATATGCTGTTTTGCTCAATAAGATGAAGCAACAAACATGCCACGTTTTCACGCACTCCGGCAAGGTATTACAAACAATGATGCCCCAACAAACAGGCCAGGCAATCTTTAATGTCCCCCTACGGCGATGGTAGGCGGTGATGGATGTGTCCTTGCAGACGTAATGTTCAGCGCAGTTAAAAGCCGGTAGTTCTTTATCCTCCTCCGTCACACAAAGTTTACCCGGCGCATGCGGGGTGACAGCTCCGCCAGCGGTTGGTATGGGGAAGTTTTCCCCTGCCTGTCCGGTAGACAGCCCGGCAAGCCGAACACGCCGTTAATCTGTTCGATAATTACCCGATTGTAAATCAGCCGTCCTGTCAGCAAAGTGGCTGATTATAATGGAAAATGATTGCAGCAGGCGGTATTTTAAATATTTCTTGACATCAAGGTGATATTAAGGTAGGTGAGGTCGCAAGGAGATTGTGACTTGCGGTCAAATTATGACCCCTGTTCACAAGACACAAGGCCCGATAAAAGCATGAATTGCCTATATTAAAACGTAGCTGGAAACGTTGGAAATCATAAAATTAAAAAGGGAGGTAGAAGAGTATTATGGCTGATGCAGAAAAGGTTCAGTTAAAGGAAGTCTATCCGGTGCCGGCAAAGGTAAAAAAGACGGCATTTATCAGCGGTAGAGCGGCTTATGACAAACTGTGGAAAAAATCGATTGAAGAGCCTGAAGCTTTTTGGGGAGAAATTGCGAACGAATACGTAGAATGGTTCAAAAAATGGGATAAAGTGGAAGACTACAATTTCCACATCAAAAAAGGCCCCATCTATGTTAAGTATTTCCAGGGCGGAAAGCTCAATGTCTCTTACAACTGTCTGGATAAACATTTAAAGACCCGCGGCAACAAAATTGCCATTCAGTGGGAAGGCAATGAGCCCGGTGAACAAAAATCATTTACTTATAAACAGCTGCATGAACAGGTTTGCAAATTTGCCAACGTCCTCAAAGCCAACGGCATTAAAAAGGGCGACCGGGTATGCCTTTACATGCCGATGGTTCCGGAGCTGGCCATAGCGATGCTCGCCTGCACGAGAATCGGTGCCATTCACAGCATCGTTTTCGGCGGATTCAGTTCCGATGCGCTCAAAGACAGAATTCTTGATTCCGGCGCGAAGTTACTGGCCGTCTGCGACGGCACTTTCCGCGGCAACAAAGCCGTCCCGCAAAAAGCAAGCGCCGATGAAGCCCTAAAATCATGCCCCTCGATAAAAACAGTCATCGTCGTCAACCGTGTCGGCGATAAAATCAAATGCGCTTGGACTGCCGGCCGCGATAAATGGTGGCACGAGGAAATGGCCAAAGTAAACGCCAAATGCGATCCCGAGTGGATGGACGCGGAAGATCCGCTCTTCGTTCTTTACACGTCAGGCTCCACCGGAAAACCAAAAGGCGTCATGCACACCACCGGCGGCTATCTGGTCTTCGTCGCCTACACGCACAAAATGATTTTTGATTACCATGAAGAAGATATTTTCTGGTGCACCGCCGATGTCGGCTGGGTAACGGGACACAGCTACATCGTTTACGGCCCGCTGTGCAACGGCGCGACCTCGGTTATGTTCGAAGGCGTTCCCAATTATCCGACCTTCAGCCGTTTCTGGCAGGTTGTGGAAAAATACAAGGTCACCATTTTCTATACCGCACCTACGGCCATCCGCGCTATCGCCAAAGAAGGCAATGATTGGGTCAAAAAAGCGAACATCTCCTCGATCCGTATTCTGGGCACAGTCGGCGAGCCGATTAACCCGGAAGCATGGAACTGGTATTACAATGTTATCGGACGCGGCGAATGCCCCATCGTGGATACCTGGTGGCAAACGGAAACCGGCGGCATTTTAATTACGCCTCTGCCCGGCGCCATCGACATCAAACCCGGCATGGCCACAGTGCCTTTCATGGGCGTATGGCCTGTCCTTGTGGATGACGAAGGCAAAGAAATGACCGAAACAGTAGCCAGCGGTGCGCTGTGCATTAAAAAACCGTGGCCTGGCATTATGCGAGGCGTCTATGGAGACCCCAAGAGATTCCAGGAAACTTACTTTGAACAGTTCCCCGGATACTACGTGGCCGGCGACGGCGCCCGCCGCGATAAAGACGGCTATTATCAGATTACGGGCCGCATCGACGACGTTATCAACGTTTCCGGCCATCGCATGGGAACGGCGGAAGTGGAAAGCGCGCTTGTCGCCCATAAGTCGGTCGCCGAAGCGGCGGTTGTCGGTTTCCCCCATGACATCAAGGGACAGGGAATTTACGCCTATGTTACCCTGAAAACCGGCATCCAAAAATCGGAGGAATTAAAAAAGGAATTGATCGCCCATGTGCGCACGGTTATCGGGCCTATTGCCACCCCCGATAAGATTCAATGGGCGGATATGCTACCCAAAACACGCAGCGGCAAGATCATGAGAAGAATTTTGAAAAAGGTCGCCGCCAATCTGCTGGGCGAATTGGGTGATACCAGTACTCTGGCCGATCCCACGGTCGTTGACGACATCGTAAAAAACAGGATGTAAACTGAAAAGCCCGATTTTCCTCAAAAGCAAGGAGAATCGGGCTTTTTTATAAAGTCTTTTTATAAGAAAAAAATAAGAATGCGCGTTTTGCTAAAAAAGCTTTAGCGCAGGACAAGGAGGTTTAAAGCTGTGAACATTATTGCTTGCGTAAAACAGGTACCGGATACGGAAGCGCAGATAAAGGTGAAAGCTGACGGATCGGGCATCGAAGACGGCCAAATCAAATGGGTCATGAATCCGTATGACGAGTACGGCGTGGAAGAAGCCCTGCGGCTGAAAGAAAAAAACGGCGGGGAAGTAACGATTGTTTCCGTGGGGCCAGCACGGGCGATGGAAACGGTAAGAACTGCCCTGGCTATGGGAGCGGATAAGGGCGTGCACGTATCCGACCCGGCGTTGGATAACGCTGATGCGTTCGTTACGGCTTCGGCTCTGGCTGCCGTCATTAAAGGAATGCCTTATGACATTATCTTTTGCGGACAACGCGCTATTGACGATGATTCAGGCCAGGTCGGCCCGATGCTGGCCGAACTTTTGGGAATCCCCCAGTTGACTCTGGTCACGAAATTGGAATATGCCGGAACTTCGGTAAAGGTTATCCGGCCGATCGAAGGAGCCCAGCTCTCGATCGAAACAAGTTTGCCCTGCGTGGTGACGGCGCAAAAGGGACTCAACGAACCGCGCTATGCCTCGCTTCCGGGTATCATGAAAGCGAAGAAAAAACCCGTGGACGTGAAAAATGCGGCGGCGCTGGGAATCGCCACGGAATCAAAAACAAAAGTAGCCAAAACCATTCCGCCTCCCGCCAGACCTCCCGGAAAAATTATCTGCGGAGATGATCCGGCGCAAAAGGCGGCGGAAGTAGCCCGGTTGCTCAGGGAAGAAGCAAAAGTTATTTAATTTAAAAGCGGAGGATTGATAAAATGGCAAAAGGAGTATGGATAGTTGCAGAACAAAGAGACGGCGCTTTGCGTAAAATAAGCTTTGAACTTGCTTCCACGGCTAGAAAATTGGCGGATCAGATGGGAGCCGAGGTAAGCGCTGTTTTGCTTGGTTCAGGTATAGAAGGCTTGGCCGCGCAATTGGGAAAATACGGCGTGGATAAAGTTTATGTCGGAGACTCTCCGGCATTGGAACCATATATCACCGAGGCCCATGCCGCGGCGGCAGCAAAAATTATTAAAGAAAACGATCCGGCAATTGTGCTTCTGGGCGCATCCGTTCAGGGCAAAGACTTATCGGCACGCTTGGCCGGGAAACTGGCCACCGGCTTAGCCACGGATTGCATCGATGTAAAAATTGCCGACGGCAAACTTCTGGCCATCAGACCGATGTATGCCGGCAAATGCTTCGGCGAAGTTATTACCAGTGCCACGCCTCAGATGGCTTCGCTTCGTCCCAATGTTTTCGCTATGGCGGAAAACGCCAAAGCAGCAGCAGTTACGAAATTCGATCCCGCCATCGATGCGGCTCAAATTAAGAGTAAAATTCTGGAAGTGCAGAAAGACACCAGCGGCAAAGTGGATTTAACCGAAGCCAATGTTATCGTTACCGGCGGACGCGGTATGAAAGGACCGGAAGGATTCCAAATTCTGGAAGAATTGGCCGAAGTTCTAAAGGGTTGTGTCGGCGCATCGCGTGCCGCAGTGGATGCCGGTTGGCGCTTGCAAAAAGATCAGGTGGGGCAAACGGGTAAAGTCGTTTCTCCCAACTTGTATATTGCCTGCGGCGTTTCCGGTGCGATTCAGCATCTGGCGGGCATGAGTTCTTCCAAGTATATCGTGGCCATCAACAAGGATGCAGAAGCCCCCATTTTTGCCAAGGCTGACTACGGTGTCGTGGATGACCTTTTTAAAGTTGTACCCGAATTAACCGGCGCCTGCAAAAAACTGGTGGGATAATTAATTAGGTTGATAGGCTGAAGGCTGAAGGTTATTAGGACGCTTCGGCCTTCAGTCTAAATACCTAGTTTCGGAGGATCAATGGAACATACAACAACATTTTCAATAGGAAACGAAGGTCGTGAAGTATTCTGGAACGCTCAACATTTTGAGCCAATACTTTTTACTTTAACCGCCGTGGCGCTGGCCATCTTCGCTTACGGACTTTACCGGCGCTGGAAGCTATGGAAAGCGATGGGCAAGGAGGAAATCCGCTGGGATAAACTTCCGGCAAGAATAAAATCCCTCTTCGTCAACGGCTTTTTGCAGGTCAAGACCTGGAAAGATGCGTATCCGGGGATTATGCACGGCTTAATCTTTTTTGGGTTTTTTGTTTTGCTGTTCGGGGCTATTTTTGATGCCGGCGAATTCCACATCACGGAACCCTTATTTAACTGGTCGTTTTTGCGCGGCAACTTTTATCTTGGTTTTGCCTTCCTGATGCAATTTTTCGGTCTTTGTGTGCTGATCGGTATATTGCTGGCTCTTTTCCGCCGCTATGTGCTCAATCCGGAACGTCTCGGATATAAAGGTAAGCCGGATAATACTGCAGATGACGCGATCGCCCTGCTCCTCATTCTGGGCATCATTGTGACAGGGTTCCTCATCAGTGCCTTGAGAATCCATGTAACTTATCAGCAGGCTCCCTGGGAATGGGTCCGGTTCGTCAGCTGGGGCATTGCTGCCTACGCGCTTGCTGGCGTCGAAACATCCACCGCTTTGGCTCTTCATAAGATTATATGGTGGACTCATACGTTTATAGCCCTGGGATTTATTGCTTACATTCCTTATTCGCGGCTTTTGCACATGATTACGACATCCGTAAATCACTTTTTTCTGTCTTTGCAGCCCACGGGGTATCTGGAGCCGATTCGTGATTTTGAAAACGCGGAATCTTTCGGCGCCGGCAAATTGGAAGATTTTACCTGGAAACAAATTTTCGATTCGGATGCCTGCACGCGCTGCGGGCGCTGTCAGGACGGCTGTCCGGCTTATCTTTCCGGCAAGCCTCTCTCGCCTAAAAAAGTTATTCAGGATATCAAAACTTACTGGCTGGAAAAAGCTCCCGCGGCAATCAAAGCCAAAGCGGCCGCCGCAGCGGAAACGAAGGGAGATGCGGCGCCTCAGAGAGCTCTTGTCGGCGAAGTTATCGATCTGCATGAATTGTGGGCCTGCACCAACTGTATGTATTGTATGGAGCACTGTTCATCCTCCATCGAACACGTGCCGAAGATTGTCAACATGCGGCAATACAAGGTGCTTACGGAAGCCGATTTTGCTCCGGAATTGCAGTTGACATACCGCAATATGGAAAACAATTCCAATCCCTGGGGCGTAGGCGCCCATTTACGCGCCGATTGGGCCAAAGAGCTGGGCGTAAAAACTCTGGCCGAAAACCCCAAAGTGGAATACCTCTACTACGTCGGCTGTTCCGGCTCCTTCGACGACCGCGGCAAAAAAGTCTCCGTTGCCTTTGCCAAAATTTTGCAGGCGGCGGGCGTCAGCTTCGGCATTTTAGGCAACGAAGAAGGCTGTTGCGGCGATTCGGCCATGCGCGGTGGCAATGAATACCTCTTCCAGACGCAGGCGCAAGCCAACATCACGACAATGAACGGCTACGGCGTGAAAAAAATAATTACGACCTGCCCGCACGGCTATAATGCCCTAAAAAAAGATTATCCTAACTTCGGCGGCAATTATGAAGTTTACCATCACACCGAAATCATCGCCAATTTACTTGCTTCAGGGAAAATTACCCTGTCCCAGCCGCTCACGGGATTGTTTACTTATCATGATTCCTGTTTCCTCGGCCGTTATAACGACATCTACAAACAGCCGCGCCAAATTTTGAAGGCTATCCCCGGCATAAAGCTTACTGAAATGGAACGCAATCTCAGCAAAAGTTTTTGCTGCGGAGCCGGCGGAGCGAGGATGTGGATGGAGGAAGATATCGGAGATCGCATCAACAACATGCGGACTGATCAGGCCGCGGCAACAAAGGCCTCTACAGTGGCTGTTGCCTGTCCTTTCTGTCTGACCATGCTCTCCGACGGCATTAAAGACCGGCAATTGTCGGAAAAAATGGCCTCTCTGGATATTGCCGAAATCGTCTTAAAGGCAATGGGTCTGGAAGAAACCAAAGCTCCCGTGGATGTTTGCGCAACATAAATGATTGTTATTGCGCAGTAAATTTTAATTTCATAAAAAGCCCGATCTTGAATAAAGAGAGGGCTTTTTTTATGGAAATTTTCTAAAATTTGTTTTAATTTTTTCGTTAGCATAGTATATAAGCTGACTCTGATTAGGTGATAAAAAACCAAGAAAGGATGGCAATAAGTTATGAAAGCAAATGTAAGTTATCAGGATAAACCGTGGCTTAAGTCTTATCAGAAAGGCGTGCCGGAACATGTTAAATACGAGGAAATTTGCATGCCTGATGTTCTGGAGCGGACAGCGGCTCAATTTCCAAAAAATGATGCTTTAATTTTCCAGGGCTATAAACTCAATTTTACGCAACTCAAGGAAATGGTGGATAAATTTGCCACTTGCCTGACTGATTTTGGCGTCAAGAAAGGCGATGCCGTGGCCATTTTACTGCCCAACATGATTCCCTGTGTGGCGGCTTATTTCGCCATTTTAAAAATAGGCGCGATCACGGTAATGAACAATCCTCTTTATTCCGACCGGGAACTGGAATATCAATTTAACGATTCCGGCGCTAAGGTATTAATTACTATCGATCTTCTGGGAAATCGCATGATTGATCTGCGTCCCCGCACGCGCATCAAACAAATAGTTATTACCTCCATCGGCGATTACCTGCCCTTCCCTAAAAGCCTTTTATTTCCACTGGTGGCCAAAAAGAAAATGCTGGCCGCCGATGTAAAAGCGGCGCCCGACGTTTACCGCTGGAAAGAATTAATAGCTAAATACCCGGCTAATCCTCCGCAAGTTAAACTTTCCTTTGCTGATGTAGCGATGTATCAATATACTGGCGGGACAACCGGTGTTTCCAAAGGCGTGGAATTGACTCACTCCAATTTAAGCAAACAGGTGCAACAACTTTCCGCCTGGTTCCCCACTTTTAAAAAAGGCGAGGAAAAAACGTTGGGGGCGTTGCCTATTTTTCATGTTTTCGGCATGTCCTGCGGAATGAATTTCTCCATCTTCATGGGTTGGCCGCAAATATTGGTTCCCAAACCGCAACCGGATGCTCTGTTGGAAGCCATTAAAAATTTCAAGCCTACTTTCATAGCACTGGTTCCCACCATGTATATCGGCCTTTTAAACCTTCCCGCCTTGAAAAAAACCGATATAAGTTTTATTAAGGGCGCTTTTTCCGGCAGTGCGCCGCTGCCAGTGGAAGTAATTAATAATTTTGAGAAAATTACCGGAGGCGTTATTATAGAAGGCTTTGGATTAACGGAAACTACACCGGTTACACATAACAATCCCTTTGCCGACGGCGCCCGTAAAGTCGGCTCTGTGGGACTTCCCATTTCGGATACTTTATGCCGGATAGTGGATCTGGAAGAAGGCAAAAAAGATATGCCCATCGGCGAACGCGGCGAGTTGATTATTAAGGGACCGCAGGTGATGAAAGGATATAAAGACAAGCCGTCGGAAACAGCCAATATGCTGCGGGATGGCTGGATTTATACCGGCGACATCGCGACAATGGATAAAGACGGATATTTTTATATTGTCGACCGGAAGAAAGACATGATTATTACCGGCGGCTATAACGTTTATCCGCGTGACATTGATGAAGTTTTTTATATGCACCCCAAAGTACTGGAGGCTTGCGCCATTGGCATCCCCGATCCCAAGCGAGGCGAAAATATTAAAGTCTTTGTCGTTCTGAAAGAGGGACAAACCGCCACGGCTAAAGAATTGATCGAATTTGCGAAGGGTAGCCTTGCCGTTTATAAGCTGCCCACGGAAATTGAATTTCGCCAAGAACTGCCCAAAACCAATGTCGGGAAAATATTGCGCAAAGAATTGCGGGCGGAGGAATTAAAGAAAAGGAAATAAAGAAATGGAATACAAAAGCATTCTTTTGACCAGGGAAGAAGAAATCGCGACAATCACCTTCAACCGGCCTAAAGTTTTAAATGCCATGAATTCCGAAGTGCTGGGGGAAATTTATGACGCGATAACAATCTGCGCTGGGGATGGCAGCGTAAAGGCTTTAATTTTAACCGGAGCCGGAGACAAGGCTTTCGTGGCCGGAGCTGATATTGCGCAGATGCAAAATTCCACATCAGTGGAAATTCTCCAATTGATGGAATTGGGTCATCGCACCTTGCGGATGATAGAAACTATGCCCAAACCTTCCATTGCCGCAGTCAACGGCTTTGCTTTGGGCGGCGGCACTGAAATAGCGCTGGCATGCGACATTAGATTTGCTTCGGAAAACGCCGTTTTCGGTCAGCCGGAAATCTTGATCGGTGTTATCCCCGGCTGGGGAGGCACCCAGCGTCTCCCGCGCCTGGTCGGAATGGGAATAGCCAAAGAAATGATTCTAGGCGGAGTGCAAATTAACGCCCAGAGGGCTTATGAAATCGGCCTGGTCAACAAAGTTCTTTCCGCGGATAAGCTTTTGGAAGAAACCAAAAAATTCGCCAAGAAACTGGCGGCGCTTCCTTCTTTCGCCTTAAAGATGGCTAAAAATGCCGTTAATTACGGGTTTGATATGTCGCTGGACAACGCCAGCTTGCTGGAAATGGGGTGCATCGCGCAATGCTTTGCCACCGAAGATCAAAAGGAAGGCATGAAGGCGTTTTTAGAAAAAAGAAAACCGAATTTTAAAGGTAGATAGGCTGAAGACTGAAGCGTGGTTCGGCAGGCTCACCAACCCGCCTACGGGGGATGCGTAACATCAATTAAGGTGGATAGTCTGATAACCCTGATGGTCGCAAAAGGCTATTAGGCTGAAGGGGTTTTTATGGATTTAGAATTAATCGAGCAGTTAGTTGTCAAGAACGACAAAAAAATAATTTTTTTGATTATGGACGGCTTGGGCGGCCTGCCGCAGGAAGGCAGCACAAAAACGGAACTGGAGACTGCGGCCACGCCCAATTTGGATCGCCTTGCCGCAGGCGGTATCTGCGGACTTCTTGATCCAGTCGGCTACGGCATAACACCCGGCAGCGGACCGGCTCATTTTGCTCTTTTTGGCTATGATCCTTTAAAATACAACGTCGGCCGCGGCCTGCTTTCCGCGGCGGGCCTTGATTTTCCCCTGTCCCCGGACGATCTCTATATGCGTGCCAATTTTGCCACGCTGGATAAATTCGGCCACATTGCCGACAGAAGGGCCGGCCGTTTGGACACGGAAAAAAACAAGCTCTTATGCATGAAACTTAAGGCCAACGTTCATCTGCAGAAGGTAAAAGAAGTTTTTTTTGTAACAGAGAAGGAACACCGGGCTTTAGTCGTTTTGCGCGGCGGAAACTTCTTGGAACAGATAAGTGAAACCGATCCTCAGAAAACAGGCCAGCCGCCTCTTGAGGCGCGGGCATTGATTCCCGCAGCTGAAAGTACGGCGGCCGCCGTAGAAGAACTATCGGATAAAATCAGAGAAGTGCTTTCCCAGGAAGAAAAGGCGAATGTCATGCTTCTGCGAGGCTATGCCCGCTACCGGACTTTCCCCTCTATGACCGAACGTTTTGGCTTAAATCCACTGGCGGTGGCCAGCTATCCCATGTATAAGGGAATCGCGCGGTTGCTGGGAATGACCCTGCCACAAGAGACAGCAACGATCGAAGAGGAAATTCAAGCTCTTTCGTCTAATTGGCGTTCTTTCGATTTCTTCTATGTTCACGTTAAGGCAACCGATTCCCGCGGCGAGGACGGCAATTTCGCCGAAAAAGTCAAGGCCATTGAAAAAGTTGATTCCATTCTTCCCGAAATTTGCGCTTTAAACCCCGATGTCCTTGTGGTCACCGGGGATCACTCTACGCCTGCCGCCATGGCCGCGCATAGTTTTCATCCCGTTCCGGTTTTGCTTTCCGCAAAAACCTGCCGCCCAGACGGAGCTGTAAGCTTTGGTGAGAGCGCTTGCCTTACCGGCGGATTGGGTCGAATGCCCATGAAATATCTCATGGGTGTCGCGCTGGCGCACGCGGGAAAACTGCAAAAATTCGGCGCGTAACTGTTCCCGAATGAACTACCGGTTTGATAAATCCAATTCCTGGAAAATACTTATGGAAGGAAACGGATTAATTATCAGCGCCAGAAAAATAAGATAAATGTGATTAACGTGTTTCTGAGATAATTGATGGACAATATGTAAGCCAAGCATATTCATGAAACATAGATTCGCAATTTCGTCTTTCCCAATAAATATGCGACAATGCAGGTTAAGGCAACAGTAACTATAAATTGCAGCATTCTCTCAGCCGAGGGCCCGATGGATATTATTCCCCCTTGGTGCTTAAAAATCTCATACAGGCTATTAGATAAGTACTGAAAATACTTATGTAAGGCAAAAATTCCCAGGGAATATTTGGCCAAGAATTCTATCGGGCGATTTGTGGTAAACCGGCCGGTAATAAATAGTGAAACAAGAGATAATACTCCAAAAAAGATGGACAATCTTCCATAAGCCGACATAATATTGCTAAAAGTCAATTCAGCATAAACGCTCAGGAAAAATCCGATGAAAAAACAAATACGGTATTGAATAAATTTATCTTTGTAATTCTGTAGATAATATGCAACGGGAATATAAATATAATAATTCTCCATAGCCATAGTGTCAATGCCCAGTCCGTATAATGACGAGAGGACAAAATGCAGACAGGATAAGGCGATTATGACAATGGACAGGATCAATTTAATTTTTTCCGCAAGTTTGAGAAACAGAAAAGTCCACATTGTGCATAAAATTAATATAAAAAGAAAATAGAAAACGGAAGCACCGACATAGGAAAGCTCAGGCCCTCCTCCGGGAATAATGGTATTTAAAGGAAGAGGAAGTTTGCCCCCCAAAAGTAAATAAACAATGAATTGGATGCAAACCCAAAACAAAAAAATCTGGATCAACCTTATTGACCGCTTCTTCCAATAATTTTCAATATGGGATGCCTTATTAATAAAGAGATAAAGGGAAACAAGTATAAATGTAGGCACTGCCAAGAGAGTTATATTATGATAAAAAAGTCTGATGGCTTCTCTGCCCAAAAAGGCGGCGTAATTGTTATACGGCAACATTCCTCCTGATATTGGCTGGAGATGCCAAATTAAAACAAGAACAATGCAGATGGCTTTGATAATATCAATCCCTGCATCTCTTGATTGATCACCCATAAGTACTTCCCCAGATTAGAAATTTAAATTTACCAGTGAATCTAATAGCACTTCACATAAAATAACTTCGATTAGGTGCTATTTTCTAGATTAGTAGCACATGTTGAATCAGAGTGCTACCATTTTGGAAAGTGGGATAGATTTTACGGAAAATATTTCAATCACGGGTATGAACCCCCAAAGCATGTTTTGGAAACTCATTTAGCAGCAAGCTATGGGGCATCGGTGGATACTTGGTCATCAACAGGGGCATTCCGTGCTTGACACGGAATCCAGGATTTATTACTATTTCCGCACCGTTATTACAATTTAATCAAGCATGGCAAAAATCTAATCATTAGGAGAAAAAACATTGATGATTCATGGACGGGAATTTCAAATTGCTTCACTCAATGAAATTCATTTTAAGATCGTGGAAATGATGAAAAATAAGCCCAAGGGAAAAGTTTTAGATTTTCCCGCGGGCACGGGCAGATTGTCGTGGATGCTGCACAATGAAGGATTTAACGTGACTGCGGCGGATATCGGCATTGCTTTATTCCGCAATCCGGAAATTCCAATTGTCAAGGCCGATATGGACGGCATATTCCCCTTTGACGACGGTTCTTTCGATTATGCATTTTGCATAGATGGGCCGGAACATACGGAAAACATGTATCATGCTTTCCGGGAATTCAGCCGTGTTCTGAAAAAGGGGGGCTCATTTACCTTGAGTTACCCTAATTATTCCAACATCGAATCCAGATTACGCAATATTTTTTACGGCGTGCTGGAACCAGTGGAACCGTATGTAGAAAAAGGAAGAAAGAATAACGGCCATATTAACCGGCCTGTCTACGCGCTTTTAAAAATGGCATTGGAATATGCCGGTTTGGAAATAGAAACAATTACCAGTGAAAAAATAAAGTACAATCAACTTTTCCTTGCACCGATTGCTCTCGTTATAAGTATTTTTACTTTGATCAAAGGAAAAAGGGGAAGAAAGAAGTACTGGCTTGATGAATCCAATTCCTGGAAAATTCTTATGGGAGGAAACGGCTTAATTATCAGCGCCAGAAAAATAAGACGAAAAACAAAAAGGGCGGGAAAATCTACCATTTTTTATTTAGATGAAATTGTTTCAAGCCCTTTCCAAAACAATGGACATCCCCTGACCGCCACCAATACACAGAGAAGCTAATCCGCGTTTTAAATTCTTCTTTTTCATTTGCATAGCCAGTGTATAGGTAATCCGGGCGCCTGAACAGCCGATCGGATGTCCTAAGGATACTCCGCCGCCGTTGAGATTGCATTTATTGATATCGATCTCGAGTTCTTTTATGCAGGCTAGCGCCTGTGCGGCAAAGGCTTCGTTTAATTCGATAAGATCAATATCCTTCATGGTTAAGTTGAGCTGCTGGAAAAGTTTTCGTGTCGCCGGAATGGGAGCTAATCCCATATAGGCCGGATCAACCCCGCCGCTGGCAAATCCCTTGATTTTGGCCAGGGCTTCGAGTTTTAATTCTTTGGCTTTTTCGGCACTCATAACTACAACCGCGGCAGCGCCGTCGTTGATACCGGAAGCGTTCCCCGCCGTTACCGTACCGTCTTTTTTGAAAACCGCCGGCAGCTTACTCATCTTTTCCAGCGATGTATCCATGGGACGCTCATCGACATTGAATATTTTGGGCTCGCCTTTTTTCTGCGGAACGAGGACAGAAACTATTTCATCGGCTACGATACCTGCGGCATTAGCCGCCCGCGCTCTTTGGTGACTTCTTAAAGAAAATTCGTCTTGCTCACCGCGTGATATTTTGTAAAGCGCGGCAATATTTTCCGCAGTTAAACCCATATGGTAACCATTAAATATTTCATAGAGGCCGTCGTAAACCATCAAATCGGCAATCTGGCCAAAAGGCATGCTCATACGATAGCCCCAACGGGCGTCAGGCAATGCAAAAGGCGCATTGCTCATATTTTCCATGCCGCCGGCGACAATAATTTCGGCGTTTCCGGATTGGATGGTCTGTGCCGCCAAAGCAATGGCCTTCAGGCCGGAGGCGCAAACTTTATTCACGGTATAAGCGGTGGTTTCTTCCGGAAGGCCGGCATAAATGGACGACTGCCGTGCGACATTTTGGCCTTGTCCTGCCTGTAATACATTGCCCATGATTACTTCATCAATGTAAACGGGCTTTAAGGATTCATTGTAATCATAATATTTTTTGTTTATTGCCGTCATTTCAAAATTACCTAATGCAGAAGGCCGGAAGCTTTTTAATAAGTCGTTAACCGCAGGCCTCAATCCCGCTCTCCTCAATGCTTCTTTGATTACTAAAGCTCCCAAGTCGACTGTTTTAACGCCTTTCAACAATCCACCGAATTCTCCCACTGCGGTTCTGGAACCGCTGACAATTACCACTTCCTTCATTTCTTGCTCCTTCAATTTTTATCTATATTACAAAGATTCAAATATCTAACTTCCGGACAAACTCCACTTCCCGCGGCACTTTATAAGGAGAAAGATAAATCCGGCAATGTTTGAGTATTTCTTTCTCGTCAACAATAGAATTCTGCTTTTTTACAATTTCGGCTTTTACAATTTCGCCTCGCATCAAATCCTTTTTGCCAATCACTCTTGCGCTTTTAACTGCAGGATGCAAGTTTAAGACATCTTCCACTTCTTTTGGATAAACATTAAATCCACTGGTAATAATCATCCTTTTCTTCAGTCCGGTAAGGAAAACATAATCATCGTTATCCATCTTGCCTAAATCACCCGTGTAGAGCCAGCCATCCTTAATAACAGAGGCAGTTGCCGCTTTGTCTTTATAATACCCCTGCATGACGTTATCGCCTTTTATGATAAGCTCACCGATTTCACCACGGGGTAGTTCCCGACCATTTTCATCGACAATTTTTATTTTAGTGCCGGGGACAGCCATACCGATGGAACCCGGCTTTTGCGGCCTGTCGAGCATGTTGAAGGAACAAGCCGGCGAGGCTTCCGTTAAGCCATACCCTTCGACAACTTTTACCCCGAATTTTTCTTCAAAAGCGGGAATAAATTCGGCAGGCATCGGCGCTCCTCCGGTAACGCAAACATCCAAAGAGCTGACATCATAATTGGCCGCGCCTTCATGAAACATCATACCAAGATAAAGACGAGGTACGGCGCATATGTACGTGATTTTTTCTTTTTGAATGGTGCTAAAGAGGCCATCCATTGTGAATCTATCCATCATTACAACGCTGCAGCCTGTGCGAACAACATTGATCATGTTGACGGTCGAGCCAAAAGAGTGAAACAAAGGGATGAGAGAAAGTCCTATATCCAGATGAGTTCTTTTCACACAAGAATGTGTCAAATGAGACTGAGAGCACAGATTGCGATGGGTGAGAACCGCCCCTAAAGCTTTCCCGGTAAGGCCGGAGGTATAAATTATAGAGGCGGGATCATCGGGAGATATTATCTGGGCCGGATTGGAAAAATCTCCGGCTTTCAAGGCCTTCCTAAAAGGCGAATTTTCATCGGGAGAATCAATTGTAATTAAGTTTCGACACGTGGAGAGCTTATTTTGAATTTCCTCATATCTTTTTCGTGCCGATTCCACTGTCACTAATACTCTAGCATCACTATTTTCCAGGAGATAGCTCAGTTCATAAGGTGTAGAAGAAGTATTCAAAGGAACAGCGACGGCACCCAGTTTTACCGCGGCAAAATAACAGTAAAAAAATTCAGGAATGTTAGGAAGCATCAGAGCAACTTTATCTCCCTTCCCCACACCTGTTTTACTTAGTAAATGCGCGACCGCGTTGACGGCGCGATTCAATTGATCATAATTGATATGTTGATTCTCAAAGATCAGAACCGTTCGGTCGGTGTAATTTTGGACAGCTTCTTCCAGTAATAGTGCTAAATTAATTTTCTCCAAAACTCCCATACCTCCGTGAAATTTACGTGTTTACTTAGCACAAGAAACGGCTATTTTTCAACAAGATAATTAAAGCCGAAGCTATATTTGTCCGCGTTGGGAAAAAGCAGTTTTTTGCTTGCCTGTATGGAGGTTTTACCTTATAATCCGCCGTGGTTTTTATAAACTCAGCATCCTGCTCATATTAAATTGCCTCAAACTCTACACCTCTAAGTTGACTTACAGGCGATTAAAAGGAGGATCAAATGAAAAAGGCTTTTACAGTTGTTTTTTTTGTTTTATTGTGGAGCGCCCCTTTCGCCTGGGCTGATGAGTTGAAAATCGGCGAAAAGGCCCCCAATTTCTCTCTACAAGATTATTCGGCAAAAATTTATACACTCGATTCACAAGAATTCCAGGGACGGGTTATTTCTATTTTTTATAACGATCCTGATAAAAAAAACTGGAATAAGCATGTTGAGGATGCCTTACTCAAAGACAATGGGCTGGATAGAAAAAACAATTATAAGAGCTTATGCATTACTAATCTCAAAGCCAGCAAATTACCCAATTTAATTATTAAACGGGTAATAAAAAGCAAACAGCAAACGACCGGCTCGGTTATATTGCTTGATTTGGATTACAGCATAATAAAGGCGTGGGGACTTAAAAATTACTCTTCCGATATTGTTGTTTTGGATAAAGACAGGATCTGCCGCTATCTTTACAACGGCAAGCTCCCGCCAGAAGAAGTGGAAAAATTAATTAGCATCATTAAGGAATATCAAGTAAAATAAATTTACCAAATTTAGATTCTCCCTAGTAAATCGTACTTACTGTCAAGCAGGTAAAATTTTGTAATATTGTAAACGAGAGGATTTATGGCCGTAATTATTGATGGCAACAAGATAGCGCAGGAGATTCGCCAAGCGGTAAGCAAAGAGGCTCTGGTTTTAAAAGAAAAAACAGGAGTGGTACCGGGACTTGCCGTAATTCTCGTTGGAGAAGACCCGGCATCAAAAGTCTATATAGCTAGAAAAGCGATGGCCTGCGCTGAAGCCGGTTTTTTATCCCGTGAGTATCGGCTGCCTGCAGATACAGGTGAAACAAAGCTTTTGAACATTATCAAGGAATTAAATGCGGACAAACTTATTCATGGCATCCTGGTACAACTTCCTCTGCCTAAACATATCCATCCCGATAAAATCATTGCTGCCATTGACCCGCGCAAAGATGTTGACGGTTTTCACCCTTACAACATGGGTAAGCTTGTCGCCGGAAATCCTTTATATATTCCTTGTACGCCTAGGGGAATTATGGAGTTAATCAGCCGTACGGGCATTGAACTTACGGGAAAAGAGGCGGTAGTTGTGGGACGCAGTAATATTGTCGGCAAACCAATAGCGCTTTTGCTTCTGACTCAAAATGCCACAGTTACTATTTGCCATTCGCGCACAAAAAACCTTTCCACCGTCACCGGTCGCGCCGATGTTTTGATCGCCGCCGTGGGCAAAGCCCGAATGATTAAGGCGGATATGGTCAAGAAAGGCGCTATTGTGATTGATGTGGGTGTGAATCGTTTGGAAAACGGCAAACTTACCGGAGACGTTGCTTTTGATGAAGTAGCAGTTAAAGCATCCTATATTACACCGGTGCCCGGCGGTGTGGGACCGATGACTATCGTCATGCTGATGAAAAATACGCTTGAAGCATCAAGGAACGCTTTATAATTTTACCCGGCGCGCTATTGTAATAACCCGATCACAAGAAGGGTTGTGAAAACGGAGGCTGAAATCAAATGAATGTGGATATCATTGTAGCGACATATAAGCGATACGGCCTTTTGCAAGAAACCTTGAAGAGTGTGGCCAATCAGAGTTATCCGTATTGGAAATGCTGGATTGCAGAAGACGGTGAATCGAAAGAGACTTATGAAGCCGTAAAACCTTTTCTGGAGGATAACCGTTTTACCTATCTGCCCGGAACGCATGCGGGCTATCCCGCGGTTCCACGAAATCGCGGCATTCGACAAGGGGCGGCTTCATATGTTGCGTCGCTGGATGATGATGATCTTTGGCTGCCCAAGAAGCTGGAATATCAGGTGGCTTTTCTGGAAAGACATCCCGATTGTGTACTGCTGGGGTGCAATGCCTTTTTCTGGGAAGGAACGGGGGAATGGGATCATTCACCATTATATTTTAAAAAAAATAAGCTTGGGAAGATCTCTTATAATAAATTACTTTGCCAAAACTGTTTCGTCCATTCCTCAGTGATGTTTCGAAGGACCGCTGTTGAAAAGTCAGGATTGTTTAATGAAGAGCCTTCCCTGCCGCCAGCCGAGGACTATGAATTATGGTTGCGTATCGGCGCCCTCGGTGAAATCTGGAATTTAACTGAACCACTTGTAATTTTCCGGAAAACTCCCCTAGTACATTATTCAAGGCCGAACCGCCGTAATAAATATAAAGCGGCGTCTAATGTCTTTGCGTCTGCATTAAAGGGTATCGAAGATATACCAAGTCCCCTTTCTTATCCGGAAAATGCACATCTTGCCGTTGCATGCCGACGCGAGAGAGACTTCTATCTTGCGGGACCACGATTTATGGGGCGATTCATACATGAACATGAACTGCGATCAAAGATAAAACAGTTTCTTAACTTTAAGAAGATATAGAATCATGAATAAGTTCATCCATTCAAACATTAACTTCTTACTGAAACGATTTGGCCTCATCCTACAAAAAAGTGAAGATGAATGGGAGAGGGACGCATTTGCAAAACTTTATGAGTCGCGTATTACGCAAGTGCCTCCATCTCGTATACATCCTGCGGAGGGTGTCGTCTTTTCAAAAGACAGAGCTTTGCAGCTTCATGCACTTTTGTCTTCTTACTTAGAAAAAGTTGTTTCACCCGTACCGCTTCATATTTTGTATTACACCTCAACACCATCGCATCAGAAAGCGTATGAGGAAGTCATTACAATCTTTTTAAATAAATTTTTGTTTATTAAACAATCTTCGAATAATTCATTTCGAGATAATCTTATAACATTATTAGATTCCGTGCTGGCAGAAAATGTTTTCTTCCTTGTAGATGATGTGCTTTTTATCAACAATTTCGATGTAAGGGACTTTGCAAAATTCAATACAGATAAAATAGTTCCCTCACTACGAATGGGATTGAACTTGAAAAAATGCTATCCCGTCCAGAAAGAACAACCATTGCCGGAATTAATTTCCTGTGCTGGCAGCGACGAGGACAAAATATTTTGGAAATGGAATCAGGGTATATATGACTGGTCTTATCCTTTGTCGGTTGATGGGCACTTTTTTTCCACACAAGAAATTGCTGCCATGACCAAGTTAATCCTGTTTTCCGCCCCGAATACATATGAAGATCAACTGCAAAAGTTTCGCCGGTTTTTCTTGATTCGGATGGGGGTAGGTTATAAGAAATCAAAAATTGTTAATATTCCATGTAATAAGGTCCAAAAAGAAAACGAAAATATATGCGGAAACACTCACCAGAATTATTTGTTAGAGCAATGGCTAAAGGGATATCAGATGGATTATCGAAGCTTATATGGTTTTTCAAACATTAGTGCGCATCAGGAAATTCCCTTTGAATTTATTAAGCGCTACTAAATAATGCATTAGTCAAATAGAGAGCACATCCGGATAAAAACCAGTGGTCAACACAGCATGAATGAATCGAGTCACCGTTCTTCAGAAGATTATCGACAGAATCGGTTGATGGGCACTTTTTTTCCACACCTTATGCCGCTCGCAGTGAAACAAGACAGTCCAGCAGCAAATCAGCGGTATTGTAAGAAACAATTATGATTGAGATATCCATTTTTTATTCTGTCTTCTGTATTATGTATCCTAGCTCCTGCCTTCTAATATTAACCTCGATGTTCTGCCCGTAGATTTTCGTATATAGCCGCGTATTTTTTTGTTACATCGTCCCAGGTGTTTTGCTCTGCCGTCTGATAGGCAGCTTCAGCCATTTGCCGGCGGATATTTTCGTCGAGCAGCAGAGCAATCTTTGTTGCAATATAATCGGTGTCAGATGTATTGCTGACAATGAATCCATTTTTATCTTCTTGCACCAAATCTTTAGCCCCGACATTACTGCTGATAATTACCGGCAAGCCCGCCGCCATCGCTTCAAGAACAACCATGCCGAATGTATCAAATTTGGAGAGCATAATAAAAAGATCGCTGGCTAAATACATTCTGATTAATTTTTCTTTATTTACCGGGCCGGTAAAAATGACATCAGCGCTGATTTGGGCTTCTTTGGCCATTTTCGTATATTTTTTTATATTTCCTTTACCAGCAACAATGAACTTAATTTTGCGATTTTGTGCTTTTAATTTAGCCAGAGAAAACAAAACGTCATCAAGCCCTTTAATCTCAAAATTCATCGAAACAAATAAAATTACCGGATCAGCAATATTAATTCCTAATTCACGGCGGATACTGTTACGAACAGAATCTTTATTCTGTTGCGCATAATCATTTAAATCCACACCGGGGTTAATAACAGCAACTTTATCAGGATTAATCTGGTATTCCTGTAAAAAAATATCTTTAGTCAGGCTGGAGACGGCAATAAACTTTTTGCAATTGCCCTCCTCGACAAGTTTTTTTTCGACCCAGGCTGTGGCTAAATCATAAAGGCTCATTTTTTTCCAGCGCACATTATGCACCCAATACCTGTGCGGAATACCATGCAAAGTGAATATATCGGCGGCAAAAATCCTTTCGTGGCTGTGCACCAAAGAAAAAATATCTTTCCGCAACTGACGGCGGATAAAATAAGCAAAGCTGATTGTGGTTAGAAATTTAGGGAAAGAAATAATAGGAACTCTATGAAATTTTATCTCGGTGGATGACGTCTGCCAGCGATTGGCAAAAACATGAAATTTATCCTCATTATAGGCACAAAGCCTTTGAGTTAATTCGGAAGCGAATTGTTCAGCTCCTCCGACCAAACCATATTTAGGTATAACCACCGCAATTTTTTGCATAAAGTAAGATCACTTTACTATTTTTTTGCAGATAGCTCTAACACAGAAAGAAGAAAAAATCATGTTTTAATCAATGACATTTGCTGAAAACAAGCAGCGCGAAGTTTGAAGCATTAGTGGAATTGATCCCGAAAGCGAAGCGACGGGAATACCGTTGACCATGATTTTCGCCGCTTATGGTGATATATATAAATATGCCTAACCTGAAGATATTTCACCTGCTTATTGAGTCGTCTCTTGTAAAATCAAAGAATATGTTATAGAGCAAATCAATGAAAGGACGACTTGATGAAAAGATATTATCGCCTATTTAAAACTTTTAAAAATTGGCCGCTTTATCTCGCTTACAAATATGGGTTTGCCGATGTAAAGACCCTTATATTTGAAACCCGCAACGGCGTAATCGCCGAAGTGCCTATAAGGCTATTACACACGTTCAAAGAAATATTCATGGATGAGTGTTACATGGCCGGTATGGAACGTGATATTGCACCTAATTCCACAATTATTGATATAGGGGCGAATGCCGGTTATTTCACGCTTTTCGCGGCCTCAGTTTTTTCGCAAGTTAAATTGTTTTCCTTCGAACCGGTGCCGGTTAATTATGCTCAACTCAGGCACCATCGAGATTTGAATGATACCTGTAAAATCAGTTGTTTCCCTCTGGCAGTGGCCGGGCATTCCGGAGAAATTGATTTAACCTTTGATACCACAGATTCTTTCACCACCAGTGCCACTATGCTTGCTTCCAAGGAAAACAAGGGAGAATCTCTTAGCGTTCCCTGCGTAACCTTAAAAGAAATAATGGATGAAAACGCTATCGAGAAATGCGATCTTTTGAAAATGGATTGTGAAGGCGCGGAGTACGATATTTTATATAATTGCGCCCCGGACTATTTGCGGCGAATCGATCAAATAGCCATGGAAGTCCATCGCGGAGAAAAAGAAAACCAAAACATTGAAGCTTTGGAAATTTTTTTTAAACAGCAAGGATTTTCAACCCGCCGGAAGCCCGTCGGCATGCTGTGGGCTTGGCGTCATTTATAAATCAATCTATTATATTAACCATTCCAGCTGATGCGGTGTCTTCATTCTTTTTCTCTTTTTGGGCAAGATTCCACAAAATCGCGATCATTGCCAGCATTGTGTAAAAAACAATTACTCGCGCGCCGAATGTTGTATCTGCAAATAATGCCGGGATTAAATACGATATAAAGCAGGCGAAAAGGCATATTGCCCATGATCTGAAATATTGACTTTTTGTTATTTTGAATGTTTTCCAGAGTAACAGAAACGAAACAAGCAGTATATTTAAAAATAAAACAAGTCCAATGATTCCGGTCCTTACAGTTATATCCAGAATGGTGTTGTGAGGGGCTGTGACAATCCTCTCCTTCCGGTATTCAGCGGGTAAGTGACTGTTCAATTTTTCTAAATCAACGAGATCTGGATTACCATAAATCTGCATACCAAAGCCTATGCCTGTAATTGGATGTGCTTTAATTACCTCTATTGTAAGACGGTTAATTTTAACTCTTTCATCGTGCATAATATTTTTATGATCAAATCTGTCCTTCAAGCCCGGCAAAAAGAACACGAGTATTAAAACTGCGATAACAACAATAATAATTCTTCTGTTGCTGAAGCATAAAATAACCAGCGACGCAAATAAACCGATTAAAGTTCCCCGGGATTGAGTAAGTAATGTTACAGTGGACAATATAACAATACACAGCAAGGAAAGCAGAGTATTGGTTATTGATTTGCTATTTTGCAATCTATTGAAGGCAAGAGTAATAGCGAAGACTGTAATAAAACCTATATAATCTGTGTGCATCTCTTTGAAGGTAAAGCCCAATCTTTCGTCAAAAGGGAATCCTTCAATAAAATAATATTGAATAACTGCACCAATGGAAAAAATGGTTGCGGAAGCAATAACTATCCAGGAAATAATTTCCAATTTTTTTTGAGAATTGAAATAATTGACCAATAAGTAGAAAACAATGACATATTCCAGAAAATGACCGCGCAAATCGTGGAGAGTGTTTTTAAAATCAAGCGTGAAGAACAGGCCGAAAACCGCCCAAAGAAAAAATAATATAAAAGGCAAAGTCAAAGGCGTTCGTAAGGTAAAGGTCGTTTTTCTAAAAACAAGGAGTAAGATCAAAGCCGAGACAGAAAGGTAAAAGCAAAATTCATTGACAGAAGCCACGGGCAAGGGGTTTATAAACAGGTAAATACCCATAAAGACCGGGATTGAATAATTAAGCACGGCAAATAGTATTTTTGCTTTTCCTCCGCTTGCAGCTGCATCTATATACGAAATTATTTTTAGCATTTGTTTAATATTTATATTATTTTCGTGTTTAAGGTTATGTTATTTCAATGTCCGTTAAGTGTTCAAAATAATGATTATAGTTTGCACCGTTTGTAAATTTATGCTTATGTTATATATAGGTAAGTATCAAGTAAAATTTATATTATTTTGAAAAGTAGTGTGGAAAAATGACCAGTAAGATAAACATTCTCTATCAGACTCATAAGAAAATAAAAGAAGCAAAAAGCGCCTATAAGAAAATTATTCTTTGGCAATTAACAGGAATGGCTATCACGCCGCCGCATGTCGTAAAACAAAACATCATTAAATATTATGCAACGAAATTCAGGCTGCAAAATTTTATAGAAACCGAAACATATATGGGTGAAATGATTAATGCAGTTCCGAATACTTTTCCTAAAATAATTTCTATTGAATTCGATCCGGTATCAGCTGAGCGGGCGAAAAACAAATTCTCTTCATATGGCCATGTTACAATTCTTCAAGGCGATAGCTGGCAGGTATTGCCATCCGCCATTTCCAATATAACCGGACCTTGCTTATTCTGGCTGGATGCCCACTATTCCGGTGGCGTCACTTCCCAGAGTAATTTGGAAACACCGATTGCCAAAGAGTTAAAAGTACTTCTGGATCATCCCTACGGTGATCATGTGATCCTTATCGATGATGCACGCAATTTTACAGAGCAAAACGACTATCCCACTTTAGGCGAGGTAAAAAAACTTGTAGCCTCAAAGCGCCGCGATTGGGTAGTAGAAGTTGATGCCGATATAATTAGGATTCATAAAGCACCTATCAACAATATTAATACGTCAATTTAAAGCAAAGAGAATTTTTATGGAAAAAGTTCCTCTTTCCGTTGCTATCATAACCAGAAACGAAGAAGAAAATATTCGGGCGTGCCTGGAAAGCGTTTCCTTTGCCGGCCAGATTGTCATTATCGATTCGGGGAGCACCGATAAGACCCTGGAAATTGTCGCTGAGTTTGGTTGCGAGATTTACTCTGAAGAGTGGCGGGGATTTGGCCCGCAGAAACAATCAGCGATAGAAAAATGCCGCCTGCCCTGGATATTAGTTCTGGATGCCGATGAACGCATTCCGTCCCAAACGGCCGAAATCATAAAAAAAATAGTAACTGATCCGCAAACGCCCGAAGCGGGATTCAGTTTTCCCCGTAAAAATTATTTTCAGGAACGCTGGATCAAACACGCGGGCTGGTGGCCGGACAGAATCGTGCGTCTTTTTCAGAAAGATGCCGGCCGAATAACCTCGGCAACTGTTCATGAAGCGGTAGAAGTTGAGGGTGTTGTAGGCGCGTTGGCTTTTCCCATCGAACATTTCACGGAAAGCTCGTTGACCAAAATCCTTCAGAAAATTGATAAATACTCAACGATGGGGGCTTATGAATCTTATAAGGAAGGTAAAAGTTCGTCTATTTTCTCAGCTTTTACCCGCGCTTTTTTTACATTTATCCAAAATTATTTTTTAAGGTTGGGGCTGCTTGACGGCAAACAGGGGCTTACCCTGGCTGTCACCGATTCCGTCAATAAATTTTTCAAATACGCGAAATTGAGCGAATTGGTAAGAATCAACCGACGCCGGGAAAAAATAAATGAATGACCGCGCAAGCAACGATCAATCCACTAAAATGGACATCTCTGTAATTATCATCAACTGGAATACGAAAGATCTTCTGCAAAGCTGCCTGGATTCAGTTTACCGGACTATGGGTAATCTTGCGTTTGAGATTATAGTTGTTGACAACGCTTCTTCCGATGGTTCGCTCTCTCTTTTGGAAAAAAAATATCCTCAAGTCGTAAAAATTTCTAATCAAGAGAATAAGGGCTTCGGCGTCGCCAATAATCAGGGATTTGCCGTTATGAAGGGCAAATACGCTCTGCTTTTAAACACGGACGCGATACTTACCCCTAACGCGGTACACAAGTTGTGGATATTTTGCGAACAGCATCAAGAGGCGGCAATTGTTTGCGGACAGCTTTTACACGCTGCCGGGAGTAAGCAAAACTCCGTCGCGGCATTTCCCTCCCTGCTAACTATCACCATCAACGCCTCCCTTCTTGAATATTTGTTCCCTCTGCGTTTCCCCAGCAAAAGGTATGAACACAAGGAACCCCTGGAAGTTGATTCAGCGATAGGCGCTTGCATACTGATTCGCAAAAAAGCATTAGATGATGTCGGTTTTTTTGATGACCGTTACTTTTTCTTTTTTGAAGAAACCGACCTAGCCTACGCTCTGAGACGCGCCGGTTGGCGCATTTATCAGGTGCCCGATGCCTTCATTTATCATTTACAGGGACAAAGCATTGGCCATAATATCGGATCAAGGATTGAATTTTACCGTGCCCGTTCCCAGTTTTTGCGCAAATGGCACAACCCTCTTTATTATTATCTGGCCAGCAGCGTAGTTTTCTTGCGGTTACTAATTAACTGGATGTTTAGTTTTGTAGCTGTTGCTATGACTTTAGGTTTAGCTAAAAAATTAACGCAAAAATTAGCCGTCTATTCTCAACTAATTTGTTGGCATATTAAGAAAATATAATCTGCGGCAGCACAAAAACTGGCAAATTAATGCGTTGACAGCAGGATATGATTTTAGTAATAATTATTAGTTTCTTCGGGAGGTTACATTATTTTATTTTATGTAACTGAGAGAGCGGAGCTGTAAGAAGAACGAAGGCTTTGAAAAAAGAGAATTTCTGTCATTCCCACTCCATGTTCAAGGGGGTAAATTCCAGCGGGAAGCAATAAATATTGAATAATACTGACCTTCCGCCTTCGTGGGAGTGATAAATATGTGTATTTTTATAAAAATTCAAAGGAGATATAAGACCTAATGGAAGAAGTTTATACTGTTTTCAAGGGATTTCTTGATCCTGTTTTTATTGTGTTTGTTTTACTGCTCGTGGCTTTTTTCGTGTGCGTGACCGCGAGCAAGAAAAAAACCGGCGCTTTGATTCTATTGTTATCGATTGTTTTACTTTATGCAGTAAGCATTTTTCCTGTGGCCAATTACCTTTGCTATTATTTAGAAAAAGATTATATTAACAACTCATCTATTCTAGAACAAGATACCGATGTAATAGTTGTTTTGGGTGGAGGATCGAAAGACATCAAAGCCTTAAAAAATACTTTCCTCACAAAGATAACGGCCGTCAGGATTCTTCATGCCGTGGAAGTTTATAATAAAAATGGGGCAAAATATTTCGTCTGTTCGGGAAAAGGAACGGGCAAAATTTTAGAAGCAGCGGTAATGGCGCGATTGGCGGAAAAGTTAGGAGTGCCCAAAGAAAAAATCAGAATAGAAGATAAATCCATGAACACCTGGCAAAATGCCGCCGAGCTAAATAAAATGTTTGCTAATAAAAATATTTCTGTCGGAATCGTTACCTCGGCCTATCACATGAAACGCAGCGAAAGGGAATTTAAAAAATATTTTAATAATGTGTCGCCGCTTGTGGCCACTTATTTTTATTCGTCGTCTGCGGGAAACTCTGCCGTCAAATATATGCCGCAGTCGGAAGATCTTTATAAAACCTCCATTGCCTTAAAAGAAATCATCAACCAACTATGGTACAGTATGAAGGGTTTAACTAATTAATATGAATTTGCATCCACAAATAAAGAATCCCAATTTTTACATAATGATTTTGAGCGACGCCTTAATCTTCGTGTTTGCTATAGTCTTGGCTTATTTATTTCGTTTTGAGCTTTCTTTTGGTTACGTATACATTAAGCAAATTCAAAACCTGATCATCTGGATTGTTCCCCTGAAGTTAATTATATTTTTTTCCTTCGGGCTCTACCGCGGTATGTGGCGTTATACCAGCATCAGCGATTTCTGGCTTTTAGCCAAGGCTTGTTTTTTATCCACTTTATTAATCCTGGCCATAATTTTGTATGTAAGCCGCTTTGAAGGCTATTCCCGCGTTATTTTTATCGCTGATGGTTTCTTTACGTTTTTGCTTACCGGTGGAGTGCGTATAATTATTCGTTCCTACTATGCCGCTTACGTCAGTCCTAAAATCATCCAAAGTCCGCTTGCCAAAATGATCTTAAAGAAGGTGCTGATTATCGGAGCGGGTGCTGCCGGTGAAAAAATATTGCGGGAAATTTTCGAGAACTACCAATTACATTACAAAGTTGTCGGATTCATCGATGACGATCCTAAAAAACAAGGAAGATCAATTCATGGCATACGCGTTCTCGGCAATGTTGAAAATATCGTAAAGATTCTCGAAAAAAAAGATGTTCAGGAAATACTTATAGCCATTCCTTCCGCCAGCGGCGATCAAATTAGGAATATTGTCGAAGCTTGCCGGAATGGCAATATTTCCTATAAAATATTGCCGGGAATTGGCGAGCTCATTGACGGCAGGGTCAGTATCAAGGTGCTCAGAGATATTAATTACGAAGACCTTTTGGGACGGCCTCGCGTACATTTGAATATTAAAGATATTCGCAATTACCTTGATGGTAAAACGGTTCTAATTACCGGCTGTGGCGGATCGATTGGCTCGGAACTATGCCGACAGGTGATAAAATTCCAACCCCATTCCCTTATCTTGCTTGATGCCAGTGAAATAAATCTGTTTAATATTCAAATGGAAATACAAAATGAAAAATACTATCGCAAATCTGAAGCGGTGCTCGGGCATGTTCAAGACAAAAAATTAATGGAAGACGTTTTTAAAAAATTCAAGCCTGAGGTTGTTTTCCACGCTGCTGCTTATAAACATGTACCCATGATGGAAAAAAATCCCTGGGGGGCGGTCTTCAATAATATCATTGGTAGCCGCGTTGCTATGGAAACATCTATCAAATATCACGTGGAAAGATTTGTACTGGTTTCAACGGATAAGGCTGTGCGTCCTACAAATGTCATGGGCGCCAGTAAGCGGGTTACGGAACTGATTATGCAATCTTTGCAGGGAAACGGAACACGTTTCATGGCTGTTCGATTCGGCAATGTCGTGGGTTCATCCGGTTCCGTAATTCCTGTTTTCCGGCGGCAAATCGAACAAGGAGGTCCCGTGACTGTTACGCATCCGGATGTCAATCGTTACTTTATGACTATTCCCGAGGCGTCGCAGATGATTCTGCAGGCGGGAACAATGGGCGAAGGTGGGGAAGTCTTCATTCTAAGAATGGGGACACCGGTTAAGATAGCTGATATGGCACGCGACCTAATCCGTCTTTCAGGGAAAGAACCGGATGTGGATATAAAAATTATTTTTATCGGTTTGCGGGATGGGGAAAAATTGTATGAGGAACTTATTGCCGTAGGTGAAGATATTCTTCCCACCGGGCACGAAAAGATCATGGTGCTACGATCAAATCATCAATCCGGCGAAGGAAAAATTTTGCAGGAGTCGCGAGAAATGCTGGAAAAGAAAATTGATGAACTGATGAAAGACGCTCTCCGCCATGATTCCTGTGCTATTAAGAAAATACTCAAAGAAATAGTTCCCGAATACACACCGCAGGAAAATGAAGCCGTCCTTTAAGGCTTAAGAAAACAACAAATGTAATAATACTATTCCCTCCCCTTGAAGCTGTAAAATGTTAATTTCTAGCCAGCATAAGATAAACATTCCTATAAGAAAAATATTAATTATCCAGTTAGGCGATATAGGTGATGTCGTCTGGGCGATTCCGACATTTCAGGCGTTAAAAGCCGCGTTTCCCAACGCTGAGCTTTCCGTTTTAACCAGAAATCCCTTTGGTGATTTACTCCTGGATGACTCATCAGTCGGTAAAGTATTCCAGATCAGCAAAGAAAGTATTTTAAGACAACTGCAATTATTGCTCAGTCTGCGGCGAGAAAGATTCGATCTGCTCTTTGACCTGCGCGCTGATGATCGCGGGGCTTTTATTTCTTTCTTAAGTGGAGCGAAAATGAGAGCGGCATTATATTATCCGGGATGGACCTGTCGCAATAGAGCTTTTACCCATCTAGTTGATCCGCCTCCTCAGAAGGAAAGAGTATTTGGAGCGGCTGAACAATCGTTAAAAATTATCAGAGGATTAGGAATAAAAGAAACAACTACTATTCCCAAAATATTTGTTTCACAAAAAATTAAAGATAAAATCATAGAGTTAATAGACGCGGAAAAAATTGAAATCCAGCGAAGATTTATAACTATCAACCCTTTTTCACGCTGGGCTTATAAAGAATGGAGCATGGCCAAGTGGAGTGAACTGGCTCAATTTATCTGGCAAAAATATACAATGCCAACAATAGTAATAGGATCGACGGAAGAGAGCAAACGCGCTGAAAGGTTTGTCTCGGCTGTCTGTTCGCCCGTCTTTAATTTTGCCGGAAAAACAACTCTGAGGGAAATACCGGCGCTTCTGCAACTGAGCCGGCTGCATATAGGCGTGGACAGCGCCGCTCCGCAAATAGCGGCGGCAGTCGGCACCCCGACTTTGACTATTTACGGGCCATCCGACTGGCACGATTGGGCGCCGCCAGGAGATAGAAATCACGTTGTTCTGCCGGATATGGATTGTTCGCCTTGTCATCAAAAAGGTTGTAATGGAAGCGGCCGCAGTGAATGTCTTGAAACCATGGCAGTTACTAAAGTGCAAGATGCTGTAGAAACAATGCTTGATGATATGGCCATACTAAAATATTATACAGAGGTGAGCAAGTGACTCCTCATACAGTGCAACTAACATCTCCACTTTCTTTGTTTGGCAGCCTCTGGCGTAATCGAAGCCTCGTTGCTGCCTTGGTCAAACGTATCGTAAAAATTAGAAAATGCCCAAGAATCGTCATTCTGGTAAAAACTGGTATCCAGAAATTTCAACGCGTTACAAAAACACTGGACACCGGTTTTCCCCGGCGTGACGACTTTTGACGAGGGCATCAAGATTAGATACGAGAGGTCATGAAAATCAGTAAGGTAACGGAATGATGACCATAATTGCTTATGAACCCTATGTTTGAATTATTCAAATCCGGTTGGCGCGATATCTTCGCAGCACTGAAAGGGTATAAACTGGCCGGTGTTTTTGGCTGGCAGGATATTCGTCAACGTTATCGGCGATCATCGTTTGGACCTTTTTGGCTCACTATCAGTATGGGTGTGTTGATTGGCGCGCTTGGTTTAATCTTTGGTAACCTCTTTGCCACGCCGATGAAAGAGTTTTTGCCCTTCCTAACAATCGGGTTGATCTTATGGACGCTCATCTCAACAGCGCTCAATGAGAGCTGCACAGGATTCACCACTGCCGACGCCATGATCAAGCAAATCTCTCTGCCTCTATTCACACATATTCTTCGCGTTCTCTGGCGCAATCTTATTATTTTTGCCCACAACCTCATCATATTCCCTCTTGTTTTACTCGTGTTCTGGGTTCCTTTGCCGGCTATGGCCCTTTTGGCCATCGTGGGACTTGTGTTGTTGATGCTCAACTTGTCTTGGATGGCGCTGCTCCTTGGAGTGTTTTGCACCCGCTATCGTGATGTGCCGCAAATTATCGCCAATCTTTTACAGGTTTCCTTTTATCTGACACCGATCATCTGGATGCCTCAACTATTACCGAAGCGTGCAAGCATACTTTTACTCAATGCAAACCCGTTTTTCCATTTGATCGAAATCGTTCGTGCACCGCTGCTAGGATCGCTTCCGACCGCCTTGAATTGGCAGGTTAGTATTGTGTTGGCGATGGCGGGATGGGTTTTCACTATCCTATTCTACGGGCGGTTCCGCTCGCGCCTTGCCTATTGGTTATAGGGGATAACAATGACGCACATTCTACTCAATAATGTATCTGTGGATTTTCCGATCTACAACACGACGGGACGTTCCCTGAAAAACCAGCTTATGCAAGCGGCAACCGGCGGTCGTATGGGATCCAATGAGCAGGGCCATGTTGTGGTAAGGGCGCTTCAAAATATCTGTCTGGAACTCAAAGAGGGCGATCGACTCGGCGTGATTGGACCTAACGGGGCGGGCAAAAGCACTTTGCTGCGCGTTATTTCCGGCGTTTATGAGCCGACAGGGGGTAGTGTCGAAGTCCAAGGCAAGGTCACTACTCTGATAGATTTGAGCCTAGGCATGGATAGCGAAGCAACGGGGATAGAAAATATTTTCCTCCGTGGCGCCCTTCTAGGATTCAACCGCACCTGGCTATCCGCAAAAGTAAAAGAGATTGTGGACTTTGCCGGACTCGGCAATTTTATCGAAATGCCCTTGCGAACCTATTCCACAGGCATGCAGATGCGGCTGGCTTTTTCGATTGCCACGCTACAGCAACCAGAGATCCTTGTGATGGACGAGTGGCTGACCGTCGGCGACGCTGATTTTCAGGAAAAGGCGCAGCAGCAGCTTAAGGAGATTGTCCAAAAATCAAGCATTCTGGTGATCGCAACGCACTCACCGCAACTGGTCCAGCAGGTATGCAATCGAATGATAAGGCTGGAGCGCGGCGCTTTGATTACGGCATAGATTGGCATTATTCAATGGGCGAAAAAGAATATCACGATCCGTATGGCGAAGGTACAGACGAGAATGCGCAATTCGATCGACAAGATAAATATTATGATTGTTGTTTCACATGTCCACAAGTTATAAAATCATTTTGTAACCGTGTTAAATGGAGGGATCACGGTAGGTTAGTGGCCGATGGGTCCCCGGATGATATTGTGGAACGTTACTTGACAGACAAGCTCAATGAATAAGCATACCCCCCCCCGAATTTACCTTGCAGGACGCTCTCGGCATCATTCGCGAGCTACGCGAGGATGTGGCGCGTCACGAACAATTGTGGGGGAAACCATGGCATCCCTCCAGCAGCAGGCTGAAGCAAATGCTTCGGCACTCCCGTCTGCATGGATGCCCTCGCAAGTGAGGGGGGGGCGTGATCAAACCCGTCCATCCTACAAAATTAGGAAGGTTAAGGATCTTCCAGCCAATCGACATGACATTTTTACCCGATTGCACAATACATGGCTCGGTCGGGTCTATAGAAACTATTTGAAGCAGTACGCCGTTGTCTGTTGGCTCGTTCAGTGGATGTGGCGCAATGGGTATCACCTCTATGTAAACTTTTTCGATGCACATCTCTTCAACAGGAAGGTAAAACGATGGCGCCCGCTAACCAAACTGCGTGAGTATACAAAAAAATGGGAAATACCAACCTATAAACTGACAGATGCAGCCTCTATTGAAACGCCGGTGCCAAGAGTATTCCCGGCTTGCGATCAAAGCTATCTGGTATCGCCCCATGATCGATACGAATTCCCCGAGATATTCGTCGCGGCAATAAACAATGCGGTGATCTATGGCGGGACGAACATGGTTTTGGCCGATGGTGAAGTTATCTGTCATGACTTGTATGACTTCAAGCGTGATTATACATCTGAAGAAGTTCATAGCCGCACACTGATTGACCCCAAATCCAGGCGTATCCGGTGGTTGTTAAATGACGAAGCACCGGAGCCAATCCCAGTGGTTGCCACATTTGTTGATGCCTGCGCGCTCAACTATGCCCACTGGATGACAGAGGTGCTGCCTCGCGTGGTTCTGTTTTGTGCCGAAGAACGGTTTAAAGGGGTGCCCATCGTGGTCAACGACGGACTTCATAAAAACATCATGGAATCACTGTTTCTGGTGATGGGTACCGAACGTGAAATCATCACGCTTCCAATCGGCCGAGCGCTGGCCGTTAGTGAGCTTTATGTCACATCAGTGGCTGGATATGTGCCGTTTGAACGGCGAACAAACAAACTTTCGGGCCATTCTCATGGCATGTTCAGTCCTCTGGCCTTCGAGATACTCCGCAACCATCTAACCGCGCTTGGGCAGAAAACAGAAGAGGAAGCCTGGCCAGCGAAGATATTTCTACGTCGTAACTCGGGCATAAGAAAAATCAGTAATGCTGCTGAACTCGAGAAGTTGCTGATTGCCAGAGGTTATGTGATTGTTGAGCCGGAGAAGTTGACGTTCTCGCAGCAAGTGCAATTGTTTAGTAACGCAAAAACTATTATCAGCTCATCTGGTGCGGCATTGGCAAATATAGTATTCGCCTCCCAGGATGCAAAAATATTCATTCTCATTGGCAAGTACCTTGATATTAGCTATTGGTATTGGCAAAACATGGCTTGTGTTTCTGGAAAAACTGTTAGTTATGTTTTTGGAAAAATAAACACTAGTCAGTCTATTGGAATACATGCAGATTTCATGGTTGATTTGAATGACTTGGTGTCATCTATAGATGGGGAGGAACGATAATGGTGGCAAATATTCACTGCACAGCAATTATAGATTCATCAGCCAAAATTGCCGATAACGTTGGAATAGGCCTATTTAGTATTATTCATGCAAACGTTGAATTGGCTAGCGGATGTGAAATTCGTGCTTACTGTGAACTCGGCATTGAGTCACCCCTTAGCACCGGAACTCCATTAATTATTGAAAATATTCTGTAATCAGATATCATTTAGTCGTCTTTTACAAAGCCACCGACGAGGTCGGTCGTAGTTTACAACCGAAATTATGCAAAGCTTTTCAAAGGGGGGAACTTGTGATGAATATAATGATAGCAGGGGCAAGCGGTGGAATTGGGAATTATCTAACAAAACAATTCGATGTTGGTGGAAATTTACTATATCTTACCTATAATAGTTCTCGAGATAAAGTATTTCCAGTAACCAAAGCTCAGTCAATAATTCATAAATGTGATTTTTCAAATTCAAAAGATGTCGAATGCGTTTTCTCACAGATTACAGCACTGGATATATTGATAAATGTAATGGGGCATGTGGAAAATAATTTAATTAAAAAGATGAATGAAGGAGAATGGGATCGAGTTATATCATCAAATCTAAAGACAGTATTTTTGTCATGTAAAAGTGGTGTGTCAAAAATTGTTGATAACGGTCATATTATCAATATTTCAAGCGTTCTTGGCAATACGGGAATGATAGGTGCCACCAATTATGTTGCAGCGAAAGGAGCTGTGGAAGCCTTTACTAAATCTTTTGCTCTGGAATGTCTATTGAACCGAAGAATTTTCGTGAATGCAATAGCTTTGGGATATTTTAAAATTGGATTGGGATTAAAACTCAAGGAAAATATATCCAAAATGATTCTCGAGAAAATACCGTTGAAAGAGTTTGGTGAACCGGAAGAAATAATGAAGGCTGTTAATTACATAATATCTTCAAAATATATGGTGGGTCAAATTCTTCACATAAATGGAGGATTGATGCGATGACAAAAAAACAGGTTCAGGGTGGGCTTATGATGCTTCCGTTCTGAAATGGTCCTGAGGCAATTGATGATTGTCATCACCAGCGCTTCGAGTGGGATAGGGCTTTTTTATATAAAACCTACAAGTCCAAGAACGAAATAGTTCGGGGAACTTGTTTTACGAAGGATCCTCTTGATGACGGTATGTCTCGTATAGATGTTTCGCGTTTCGATGAATTGGAGGAGTGATGCGACAGCATCGACGCTTCCATCCTGAATGATTTGATATAGCCTGAGTGTGATTTTAGGAGTATGTTATGGACTCGTTTTATACCGAAGAAGAATTAAAGACGCTTGGTTTGAAGCACTACGGAAAAAATGTCAAGATATCAAGAAAAGCCATGATTTATAACACCGACCAGATCGAGATTGGAAATCATGTACGGATCGATGATTTCTGTATCCTGTCAGGCAGGATTCAATTTGGTGATTATATTCACATTGGTGTTTTTACACAGCTTTCTGGAAGCACTGGGGGAATGTATTTGCATGATTTCTCCGGTGTCTCATATAATTCCACTATCCTCGCGAATTCGGACGACTACTCAGGCGAGTTTTTGACTAATCCAATGGTTCCAATGAAGTATAGGAAGATAGCACCCGCTCCGGTCGTGTTTGAGAAACACGCACTTGTTGCTACTCGTTGTGCGGTTATGCCTGGAATAACGCTTGGTGAGGGATGCGCTGTTGGAGCTATGAGCCTTGTATTGAAGGATGTTGATCCTTGGTCTATTTATGTTGGAATTCCGGCAAAATGGATAAAAGAACGGAAACGGGATCTTATCCGGCTTGAGAAAGCATTGCGGGAGGAACTGGGACAGGGCAAGGAAATATTTTAAACCCGCTCTGGGTATTAAATTGATTATCGAGCTTCTGATAATGTCCTCTTGGTTACGTCGGAAGTGCGAGTATGGGCTGGTTCCACAGTTGATAATAAATAATGATACCCCATCAGCCGTCCATACAAATCCTGAAGAAAATGGCGAATGTCTTGGAGCTGCCGTTTGAAAAAGTAATGATCAACATGGCAAACTATACGAATGTCAATGGGCATGTAATAATGTACCAGAAATGGGAATGAAAAAGGTACCCGCGACTATCCTAAAGAAGTAACTGACGAATGGATGTTAATTTATGATAGGTAATATCCAAATCGGCAATAAGGAATACATAGATGAACTGTTTGAATGATTGCAGAATGATCCCTCTCCCCAAAATCCACGACGACCGCGGAAATTTGAGCTTCATCGAAGCCGCCCGCACTGTGCCTTTTGTCATTCAACGAACATACTGGATCTATGACGTCCCCGGTGGCGAGGTTCGCGGTGGCCATGCCTACCGTGAGCTTCAGGAATTTTTTGTCGCTCTTTCCGGCAGTTTTGATGTTGTGCTCGACGACGGCAAGGCGCGAAAAACAGTCTCCCTCAATCGCTCCTATTTCGGCATTTACGTCCCCAACATGATCTGGCGGCATCTGGAGAATTTCGCTACAAATTCCGTATGCTTAATCATAGCTTCTCTGCCATATTCAAAAGAAGACTATATTCGGGATTATGAATCTTACCTTGATGCTATTCGAAGGACAGACACATGTCAACCCTAGACGACTGCAAGATCATTCAGTTACCAACTATCCGAAACCGTCAGGGTAATTTAACCCCCATTCATTCAAAGATAGATATAGCTTTCGATATCAAGCGCATTTACTATCTTTATGATGTTCCAGGTGGTGCATCACGGGGAGGACATGCTCATAAGGAACTTCAGCAAGTTGTTGTTTCCGTCATGGGTGCATTTGACGTCATCTTAGATGATGGAAAAAATAAGAAGACCGTCCATTTGGACCGGGCATATTATGGT
>Ga0182027_10001069_pt1 | contig 46052 bp, 36 predicted proteins | sample 712E1DmetaG_FD_121300 | JGI IMG/M metagenome (GOLD analysis project Ga0182027, IMG submission 121300) | Permafrost microbial communities from Stordalen Mire, Sweden - 712E1D metaG (Illumina Assembly) | ecosystem: Environmental > Terrestrial > Soil > Wetlands > Permafrost | place: Sweden...
CAGTCGCGTGGCGGAGTTGACACCCGCCGCGTGGAAAGCCGCGCAGAAAAAATCCTGACATCCTCACCAGTCTAACCGCGCCCGCGCCCGCCGCCTAGACGGGGTTAGCTACACGGATACGCTCGAACAACAGTTAGGTCTCGGTCTGTAAATGAACGGGCTGGTCATTGATGGTGCCTTTCTCAAGGTCGAAGAGGATCGAATACATAACCTCGCTTCGTATCTTGGAAGCATCACAGGCTTGTCGCAAATCAGCGGCCGAAACCAGAACTGTTGGACCGCCAACCAACTCGAACCGTGCCTGCCGAAACCGCTCCTCTGCCACCCAAGACTTATCGACAAGGGTTCGCCAAGTGCCGTTCTTGAAAACAGTAACTCTGCGTGTCCAAGTGCCGTCTCGTAACACCATACGGCCAATATAACCTAATCGCTGGGAAAATCGAGCGCTTTCCATAATGCGTCAGCAGCAAAGTAGAACGTGGAACCGGGATCAAACAAACAATAGTTTTGTCCGTTGTAAATTGCAAGTGATTGAAGCGCAATAGCATAGATGAAATGGTCGGCCCTGAAATGTCCGTCATATAATCATGACATTTTGTCGGAAGGGTCAAATCTTTCACGTCGTTTGGGGTCTTTTCATAAACTTTAGCCTTTAGCCTTCAGCCTTTAGCCTTTTTTTCAGGGGTTTCCCAAAACTATTTTTGTAATCGCATTTCGATTTTTCCCACCCCGACCCCGACTTCACCCCTTTTTTACAGGGTGTTGGTGGGGGTTTTGGCGCTCATTTTTGCGATGAAAATCGTACCCACGGTGGGAATGACAAATCTGGAAATTGTGCTGTAATGCATTCCATGAATGCTCAATTAGCATCAAATGAACCCGTCGCTTATTATCCGTGAAATCCGTGAAATCCGTGGTTGCATTTCTTTGGTGGCGGCTTGCCGCGCTGGGCCATTTGCGATTTTTGCGCAATGAGGCCATCCCAATCGTGCCTAATCAAGCCTAATCAAGGTATTTTTTTATGTTCTCTGGACTCCAACTATGGATCGTTCTGCATATTCTTGCGGCAATCCAACCCCATCCCAATAAAGGTGAATAAAGGTTAATAAAGGTAAATAAAGCCAAAAAAATAAAATTCCATGCCTCAAAATTCCAAAATCACTCGCCTGCCTTCCCACATCGGCCATCCGCCCGTCACCCCACCCAACCGACGCGCCCAGTACCGCAACCGAACCGACCAGGAGACCGGTTGGGTAGGTTATGGTAAGTTACGGAAGGTTATGGAAGGTTATGGTAACTTCCCGGCCTTTGCCGACCCTTGCCGCGCCAGCCTGTCCGCCATAGCGAAGGCGGAAGCCTTTGCGGCGGCGGAAGCTTCAGCGGCGGCGGAAGCGCCAGTCAAACCCAGTCAAACCCAGTCAAACCATTTTTTTATTTCGCATTCCCTGTTCTCCCCCTACACTCGCCGGATGAAATCCAGCCGGCGCATTCTCGAGTTCCTGTGAAAATCCTCGGCATCATCCCCGCCCGCTACGCTTCCACCCGGTTTCCCGGCAAACCCCTTGCCCTCATCGCCGGCAAAACGCTCGTCCAGCACGTGGTCGAACGCTGCCAGCAGGCCAAATCCCTCGCCGAGGTCATCGTCGCCACCGACGACACCCGCATTTGGGAGGTCGCCCAGAATTTTTGCCGCGCCGAAATGACCGCCTCCGATCATCCCAGCGGCACCGACCGCATCGCCGAAGTCGCCCGGAATTACGAATGCGATGCCGTCATTAACATCCAGGGCGACGAGCCGCTGATGGACCCCGCCGTGGTGGACGCCGTGGCCGGCGGTCTGGAGCGCGCCGAAATGTCCACCGCCGCCACCGCTCTGACCGACCTGGCCGAATACGAGAATCCCAATGTCGTAAAAGTCGTTGTCAACGCCGCCGGGCAAGCCCTATATTTCTCCCGGCGCACGATTCCGTATGTCCGCGACGCCGCCTCCGCTGTCGAGACGTTGGCGGCGTTTCCGTTTTTGAAACATTTGGGCATTTACGGATATCGCCGCGGGACGTTGTTGCGGCTGGTCCAGTGGCCGGTTTCTCCGCTGGAAAGGGCGGAAAAGCTCGAGCAACTGCGCGCGCTGGAAAACGGCGTGCAGATCGCCGTCGTCAAAGTCAATTATGAGAGCGTGAGCGTGGACGTGCCGGCGGACGTCAAGCGCGTCGAGAAGATCTTGAAGAAACGTTGAGTCAATGGCGGCCAAAACATGAAATTCATCTTTGTCACTGGCGGGGTGGTCAGTTCCCTGGGCAAGGGCCTGACCGCCGCCGCCCTGGGCACGCTGCTGGAAAACCGCGGCCTCAAAGTCACGCTGCAAAAATTTGATCCCTACCTCAACGTGGACCCCGGGACGATGAGCCCCTACCAGCACGGCGAGGTCTATGTGCTGGACGACGGGGCGGAAACGGACCTGGATCTGGGCCATTACGAACGCTTCACCAACTCCAAGCTCACCCGCTTCAACAGCCTGACCAGCGGCCAGGTCTATCAAACTGTACTTGACAAGGAGCGCCGCGGCGATTACCTCGGCAAAACCGTCCAGGTCATCCCCCACGTCACCGATGAAATCCAGCGCCGCATCCGCCTCCCCGGCGAACTCTGCAAAGCCGATGTCGTCATCACCGAAATCGGCGGCACGACCGGGGACATCGAGGGCCTTCCCTTTTTGGAAGCCATCCGCGCCTTTGCCTTGAAGGAGGGCTACAACAACGCCATTTTCCTGCACGTCACCTACGTCCCCTTCATCAAGGCCGCCGGCGAACTCAAGACCAAGCCCACCCAGCAATCGGTCGCCAAGCTCCGCGAAATCGGCATCACGCCCCACATCCTGGTTTGCCGCTGCGAAAAGCCGCTCGAAAAGGACGTGCGCGAAAAAATCTCCCACTTCTGCAACGTCCCCAACGAGGCGGTGATCGAGGAAATTGATGTCGAACACACCATTTACGAGCTTCCCCTCATGCTCCAGCGGGAGCGGGTGGACGACCTGGTCTGCAAGCTGCTCCACCTGGACACGCCCGTGGCCAACATGGCCCACTGGCAGGAGATCGTCCGCAAACTCATCGCCCCGCGCCATCGCGTTCATATCGGCGTGGTGGGCAAATACATTGAACTGCACGACGCCTACAAATCGGTTTATGAAGCCATCAGTCATGGCGGCGTGGCCAATGATTGCGGCGTCAAAATCGAGAAGGTCGAAGCCGAGCAAATCGAAAAGTTCGGCGCCGAGGCGATGTTGAAGGACCTGAGCGGCATCCTGGTGCCCGGCGGTTTTGGCGCACGCGGCATCGAAGGCAAAATCCTCGCCGCCCAATACGCCCGCGAGAAGAAGGTGCCTTACCTGGGCCTTTGCCTGGGCATGCAAATCGCCACCATTGAATTCGCCCGCAATGTCCTCAAACTGGCCGGCGCGCACTCCACCGAATTTGATCCCAAGTCCCCTCATCCCGTCATCGCCCTGCTGGACGAGCAGAAAAACATCACCCGCAAGGGCGGCACCATGCGGCTGGGTCTCCAGCCCTGCCAGTTGGCCGTCGGTTCCCAGGCCGGCCGCCTTTACGGCGCCTTCATCGCCAACGAGCGCCATCGCCACCGCTACGAATTCAACAACGCCTATCGCGCCGCCTTTGAGAAGGCCGGCTTTTGTTTCAGCGGCCTTTCCCCCGACGGCAAGCTCATTGAGCTGGTGGAGATGCCGTCCCACCCGTTTTTTCTCGCCTGCCAGTTCCATCCGGAATTCCAGAGCAAGCCCAACCAGCCCCACCCGCTCTTCAAAGGTTTCATCGCCGCCGCCCTCGCCCGGCTCCATCACCCGCCGCCCTGAGAACAAATTTGCCTTCCTTCCTTTGTGCGCGTTTTGATCATCGGTTGCGGCTACGTCGGCCTGCCTCTCGGCGTCGAATTGATCCGCCAGGGCCATGCCGTGTCCGGCCTCCGCCGCTCGGCCGCCGGCGCGGCCCTGCTCCAGCAGGCCGGCATTGCGCCGCTCCTGGCCGACATCACCCGGCGCGGGGACCTGGCAAAACTGCCGCCGGCTTTCGACTGGGTTGTCAACACTACTTCTTCCGGAAAGGGCGGCCTGGCGGAGTATCAGGAGGTCTACTTCGAGGGCGCCCGCAATTTGCTCCAATGGCTGGCGCCGTCGCCGCCGCAAAAATTCGTTCACACCGGCAGCACCAGCGTCTATGGCCAGACCGACGCCTCCCAGGTCAAGGAATCCAGCCCCGCCGAACCGGCCAGCGAAACCGGCCGGATTCTGGCGGCCGCGGAGAAGCTGCTGCTGGATGCGGCCCGCGAGAAACACTTCCCCGCCGTCCTTCTCCGCGTGGCCGGAATCTACGGTCCCGGGCGCGGCCATCTTTTCCTGCAATATCTGAGGGACGAGGCCAGGATTTTCGGCCGCGGCGACCAATGGCTCAACATGGTCCATCGCGACGATGTCATCGGGTGCATCCTCGCCGCGCTCAAAAGCGGGCGGGTGGGCGAAATCTACAACGTGGTGGACGACGAGCCGGTTCCGCAAATCCATTTCTTCCGCTGGCTCTCCGAAACGCTGGGCAAGAACATGCCGCCGTTTGTTCCGGAATCGGCGGCGCCCGCCGCCAAACGCGGCGCGACCAACAAGAAAGTCCTCAACCGCAAAATCAGGATGGAACTGGGCTATCCATTTCGTTATCCCACCTTCCGCCAGGGCTACACCGCCGAAATCCAGCGGCTGCAAGAATCGGGATAATTATGATTGACTAGCCTCCGGTCTGAAAAATCGCCGTGAGTTTGCGCCCTTGCGACTTTGCTATGAAATTCTTCCGCCAACCGAACGGATACGACTTAAATTGGGGGCCGGCTTGCCAAATTTGGGTGAGCACAAGGAAGCGAATTGCTCTTGACATCGGCGGTTCTGCCTGTAATGATTCCTGTCTATGAATGCTCCAAGCAGTTCGTTTGGTTGCGCTGCGTTGCGATTTTGCGTTTTGATAAAATTGCCCTTCCACTTCGTAATCGCCTTTCTCTTCATGGCATCGGCTTCCCTGGTTGATGCTCAGCCGTTACAGACCATCACTTCTTCCAGTTTCGAAACCGTGAGCCAGGGCGATTACGGCCCGACCAACACGATTTTCACCAACAGCCTGGGCACCAATCTGGAAGGCTGGATTGTGGCGGCCAACAACGAGGCGGTGGTGCGCAGCAACGATCTTTACCGCGCCAATACGGGGACGAATTTTCTGGCCCTGGCCAACGGCGAGTTGACCAACCAGATCACCACTTTCATCGGCCAGCCTTACACGATGAGGTTCGCGTATCGCGGGCCGGGGCTGGTGGATTGGTGGCCGCTGGACGGCAATGTCAACGACGTCATTGGCACCAACAACGGAACGATCACCCCCACCCTGAGCAGCGTCACCGGCGTGGTTGGACAAGCGTTCCAATTCGACGGGGTTAACTCCCAGATAGACTTCGGGCCGACTGCGGGGAATGTCGGCTCGAATGATTTCACGATTGATTACTGGATGAGTACGACCAACCCTCTCCCCCAGGCCTTCCTGGCAAAACGGGCTGTTTGCGGTCTGGGCAGCTCCCTGGATATTACGGTCGGCTACCCATACAACGGTTCGACAGTGCCAGGAGTTCTGACGTTTGGACTCCGCGATGAGGGCACAGCCGGAGGGGTGGGGCCCTGCGCGTGTTTCACCTCCAACGCACTCAATAACGGCCAATGGCACCACGTGGCGTGGGTCAGACGAGCCAACCCGGGGAGAAGCACCGCCAATGTGCTGGTCTATGTGGACGGACGGCTCAATAACACCAGCAACAATCAGCCGATCACATGCGTGACCAATTCGACCCATCTGATAATGGGCCAGAACGTCTGCGTCGGCGTTGACGGCACCACGGCGTACAAGGGCATGGCCGACGAATTGGACATCTGGAACCGCGCGCTCAGCGATGTCGAGATCGCCGCCATCTACCAAGCGGGCCTCAAGGGCGTGGGCAAGGCCACCACCACCTCCATCCTGCCTAATTGCCAGATTCTGGTCAACGGGCTGACCAACGCCACCTTGATCGCGCCGGCCTCCAGCACCAATTGGCTCACCAATACGGTCTCTTTCACCGCGCTCAGCAATAGCGCCACGGTGGCAATCCGGGGCAATCCAATGGGATTGTTGTTTGATGATTTCGTCCTGCTGACCCCGCTCGCCGTCACCGTCCAGCCGCAAAGCCAAACCAATTACGTTGGCGCGACCGTGACGTTCTCCGTCAGCACAACCAGTCTTTATCCAACGGGCTATCAATGGCAAAGGAACGAAACCAATCTCACCGACGGCGGGAACATTTCGGGCGCAACCAACAGCACCTTGACTCTCACGGGCATTTCCCACCCGGATGCGGCGAGTTATTCGGTCATTGTCAGCAACGCCGCCGGCAGCGTTTCGAGTTCCAACGCCACGCTGACAGTGAATGATTTGCTGTTTTTCGTCATGCAACCGTTGAGCCAGACGGTCGGTGTTGGGAGCACTGTTACCTTTGCCGCTGAAGTTGGGGGTGTGCCACCCTTCGTTTTCCAATGGTCTTTCAACCGCGCGCCCGTTGGTTCGCCGGCCGCCGGCACAAATTTTTCCTCCATCACTTTGACCAATGTTGGGACCAATCAGGCGGGCAATTGCACGGTGGAGGTGTTCAATGGCTCCGGCAGTTTGACCAGTTCCAATGCGGTGCTGACGGTGATTCCGCAGCCGACCTTGGCCCTGCAAATTCTTGCCGGTTATCCGCTCCTGACGTTGAACGGCATTTTGAGCAACAATTTCGTGGTGCAATACAGCACCAACCTGGCCCGCACGAACTGGATCAATCTGCTGTCCATGACCAATTTCTCAAGCAGTTCTTATGAATTCCTGGACCCATCCGGTGTCAGCCAGCCGGCGCGGTTCTATCGGGCGTTTTTTAGGCAGTGACGCCCGGCGCTTCAGATTTCAAATACCGTGATTTCCGGGCGGCAGTGGAAACGGATCGGGGTCGCCCGCCAGCCGATGCCCGGATTGCCATGTCTTTCCGAATTTCATGGAATCGCTTCGCCTCTCACTGTATCACTTGGGCCGCGCGCCGGCCACGCTTCTTTCCAGCCGCCGGCGCGGTTGCATGAACATTATAACTGACACACGCTGCGCCGGCTACTCCGCCCCCGGCCATCCCGAACGCCCCCAGCGCATTCTCGCCACCCTGGAAAGCCTCAAATCCAGCCAGACGCTTCCGATCACCTGGGGCGAACCCCTGCCCATCGCCGACGCCGCCCTCCTCCGCGCCCACACCGCCGAACACCTCCAGCGGCTCGAAATTCCTTTTGACCTGGATGCCGACACCCCGGCCCATCCCGGGATCGCCGCGCACGCCCGCCGCTCGGCGGGGGGCGCGCTCCAAGCAATGCGACTGGCCCGCGCCGGCGAAACGGCCTTCAGCCTGATGCGCCCGCCGGGGCACCACGCCACCCGCGAAAGCGCGATGGGTTTCTGTTACCTCAATTCCGTCGCCATCGCCGCGCTCGAGGCGCGCGCGGCCGGCTGCCAACGCGTGGCGGTCTTTGATTTTGACGTTCACCACGGCAACGGCACCGAGGACATTCTTCTGGACCAGCCGGGGTGCGCCTTCATCTCCATCCATCAATCCCCCTGCTATCCGGGCACGGGCCGGGCGGATCGCGGCGGCAACTGTTTCAATTTTCCGGTGCGGCCCGGCACCCCGCGCCTGGAGTATCGCGCCATTCTGGAGAAGGCGTTCGAGCGGTTAAAAAAATTCCAGCCCGATCTCATCGCCGTCTCCGCCGGCTTCGACGCTTATCGCAACGATCCGCTGGCCGACGGCACGCTCGAAGCCGAGGACTATCATTGGCTCGGGGAAAGCTTGCGCAGCCTGCCCGCGCCCTCCTTCAGCGTTCTGGAGGGCGGCTACAGCGAGGAATTGCCGCAATTGATCCTCGCTTATTTGTCCGGGTTGGCGGGCGTGGCGGGCTGAGATCAGCCCCGGTCAGGGCAGTTCGAGCGCGACGACTGATTTGGCGGGCAGCACGACGGTCAGTCTGCCTTCCGCCAGAGTCGCGCCGGTGAAGGGCCGCGGGGCGACGGTTTCGGGCGCGTCGAAGGTATTGTGCGCGTTCATCTCCGGCGCGGTCAGGATGCGGCCGGAGACGGATTTGGGGGCCGTTCCGCGCAGCTCGCACGCGACGGTGACGGCGACATTCGGGTCGGAATTGACCAGGGAGAGGTGCGTTTTGCCGGAGGCATCACGCGAGGCGGTGGCATCCAGCATCGGGATGGACCGGTTTCCATGCTTGTAATCGGGAGTCAACAATGCGACGGGAAGGAAGGTTGCGCCCTGATGGACTTTGTACATTTCGAACACCCAGTAGGTCGGCGTGACCGTCATCCTTGGGCCGTCTGTCAAGACCATGGACTGGAGGACGTTGATCATTTGGGCGATGTTGGCCATGACGACGCGGTCGGCGTGCTTGTGGAAAATGTTGAAGTTCAGCGCGGCGACCAGGGCGTCGCGCAGGCTGTCCTGCTGGTAAAGGAAGCCCGGGTTGGTGCCCGGCTCCACGTCGTACCAGTCGCCCCATTCATCCACCACCAGCCCGGTCCGTTTGCGCGCATCGCTGCGGTCCATGATGGCCGAATGCCGGCTGAGGATGCCGTCCATCTCCAGCGTCCGGCCCAGGGTGGCGATCCATTGCTCCTCGCCAAACTGGGTGGCGGAGCCTTTGGCGCTCCAGTTGCCCGTGGGCAGAGTGTAATAGTGGACGGAGATGCCGTTCATTTGCTGGCCGACCTGGGTCATCAACACGGTGGTCCAATTCAGATCGTCGCCGTTCGAGCCGCTGGCGATGCGGTAGGTGCGGTTGGTGCCGTAATTCTTGACAAACGTGTTGTAGCGCCGGAACAGGTCCGAGTAATACTCCGGCCGCATGTTCCCGCCGCAGCCCCAGCTTTCGTTGCCCACTCCCAGATAGGCCAGAGGCCACGACTTGTCCCGCCCGTTTTGGCGCCGGAGGTTGGCGATGGTCGAGTCGGTGTCCGAGGTGATGTATTCGACCCATTCCATCAGTTCCTGCGGGGTGCCGCTGCCGACGTTGCCGCAGACGTAGGCGTCGCAGCCCAGTTGCTCGCACAAATCGAAGAACTCGTGGGTGCCGAAGGCGTTGTCCTCGACCACGCCGCCCCAGGTCGTGTTGATCATGCGGGGCCGTTTGTCGCGCGGGCCGATGCCGTTTTTCCAATGATACTCGTCGGCAAAACAGCCGCCGGGCCAGCGCAGCACCGGAATGTCCAGCTTTTTGAGGGCGGCGACGACATCGTTGCGGAGGCCGCGGGTGTTGGGGATGGGCGAATTGTCGCCGACCCACAGGCCGCCATAAATGCCGTGGCCCAGATGTTCGGCGAACTGGCCGTAAATATGACGGTTGATCACCGGGCCGGGTTGGTCGGCCTTGAGCAGGAGGGTGGCGTTGACCATCGCGGCATTGTCCTGGGCGGCGGCGGAAAAAGGACCGGCCTGAATGCCGACAACGATGGCGACAAGGAAAAGCGTGTGTTTCATCCGAAAATGAAACAACCACCGTCCCCCCTTTTCAATCATAATTCGCGCCACTTTTGCACTTTGCGCTTCCCACCCGCTGCGCAGGCCGCTATAAAGTCGCCCCAATGAAGAGCGAGCCGCTCCGCCCCGCAAAACCGTCCGCCGCCACCGCCACTGCGGCCAGCCAGCCTCCGCCACGCCGCGTCTTCAAAAAATTGCTCGTGGCCAATCGCAGCGAAATCTCCATCCGCGTCTTTCGCGCCGCCACGGAACTGGGCTTGCGCACCGTGGCCATCTACGCTCAGGAAGACCGCTTGAGCATTCACCGCTTCAAGGCCGATGAAGCCTATCTCATCGGCGAAGGCAAAGGCCCGGTCGGCGCTTATCTTGACATTCAGGGGATCATCGCCCTCGCCAAAGAACGGGAGGTGGACCTCATTCACCCCGGCTACGGATTCCTGGCCGAGAACGCCGAATTTGCCCGCGCCTGCGCCAAGGCTGGCATCCAATTTGTCGGGCCGCGCTCGGATATCATTGCCATGATGGGCGACAAAACCGCCGCGCGCGCCCTGGCCCAAAAACTCAACATCCCCACCCTGCCCGGCACGGAAGAAGCCGTGGCCGACCGGGGCAAGGCCCTGAAAATCGCCCATGAAATTGGTTTTCCTCTCATCATCAAGGCGGCCTTCGGCGGCGGCGGCCGCGGCATGAGGGTGGTTCACAAGGCCGCCGACATGGGCCACCTGCTCGATGAAGCCCAAAACGAAGCCGGCCGCGCCTTTGGCAATCCCGCCGTTTTTCTGGAAAAGTACATTCCCCGCGCCAAACACATCGAGGTCCAGATTCTGGGTGACCGCCACGGCCACGTCATCCACCTGCATGAGCGCGATTGCTCGGTCCAGCGCCGGCATCAGAAAGTCATTGAAATCGCCCCCTCCGTCGCCCTGGATCCATCCATGCGCCGGGACTTGTGCGACGCCGCCGCCCGCATGGGCCGCGCGGTCAAATATGACAACGCCGGCACCGTCGAGTTTCTCTACGACCTGGACCGCCACCAATGGTTCTTCATCGAGGTCAACCCGCGCATCCAGGTCGAGCACACCGTGACGGAAGTCATCACCGGCGTGGATTTGGTGCGCTCGCAAATTCTGGTCGCCCAGGGCTGCTCGCTGGGCGGCCCGGAAATCAACCTTCCGCCGGGCCGGGAAATTCCGCGCAACGGCTTCGCCGTGCAATGCCGCGTCACCACCGAAGACCCGGAGAACAAGTTCACGCCCGATTACGGCAAGATCCTCACTTACCGCTCCGCCGGCGGCTACGGGGTCCGCCTGGACGGGGGCATGGGTTATTCGGGCAGCGTGATCACGCCCTTTTACGACTCCTTGCTGGTCAAGATCACGACCTCCGGGAGCGACTTCAACCTGGCGCTGGTGCGGATGGACCGCGCCTTGCGGGAATTTCGCATCCGCGGCGTCAAGACGAACATTCCCTTTTTGGAAAACGTCATCGCCCACCCCGTTTTTCGCTCCGGCCAGGCCACGACGACGTTGATTGACACCTCGCCCGGCCTCTTTGAATTCAAGCCGCGCCGCGACCGCGCCACCAAGCTCCTCGCTTTCCTGGGCGACGTCATCGTCAACGGCAATCCGCAGTCCAAGGGCCAGGCGCTCAAGCTGGCCTTGCCCCCGGTCACCCCGCCGCCGCATGACCGCAAGCAAATCCCGCCGCCCGGCACCCGGCAGTTGCTCCTGCAAATGGGGCCGCGCCAGTTCGCCCAATGGACCCTCGCGCAAAAGCGCCTCCTCATCACCGACACCACTTTCCGCGACGCCCACCAGTCGCTCCTGGCCACCCGCGTCCGTTCCTTCGACATGCTGGCCGTGGCCGACGCGGTGGCCCGGCGCGCGCCGCAGCTTTTCAGCCTGGAAATGTGGGGCGGCGCGACCTTCGACACCGCCATGCGCTTCCTGCGCGAAGACCCGTGGAAACGCCTGCGGCTGTTGCGGGAAAGAATTCCCAACATTTGTTTTCAAATGCTCTTCCGCGGCGCCAACGCCGTCGGCTACTCCAACTATCCCGACAACGTCGTGGCCGGCTTTGTCAAACACGCGGCCGCTTCGGGCATTGATGTTTTCCGCATCTTCGACTCGCTCAACTACACGCCCAATTTAAAAGTGGCCATGGACGCCGTGCGGGAGACGCACGCCGTCTGCGAGGCAGCGATCTGCTACACCGGCGACATCCTCGATCCCGCCCGCACCAAGTATTCCTTGCGTTACTACGTCAAGCTGGCGCTCGAGCTGGAGAAAATGGGCGCGCATTTTCTGGCCATCAAAGACATGGCCGGATTGTGCCGGCCCTTTGCCGCCTATGCGCTGGTCAAGGCGCTGAAGGAGGAGATCGGCCTGCCCATTCATTTCCACACCCACGACACCAGCGGGGTCAATTCGGCCTCCGTCCTCAAAGCAAGTGAGGCGGGGGTGGACGTGGCGGACCTGGCCATCGCCTCGATGAGCGGTTCGACCAGCCAGCCCAATCTCAACTCCCTGGTCGCCGCCTTGCGCCACACCCGCCGCGACACCGGGCTGGACGAGGCCGCGCTGAACGAATTCTCCGATTACTGGGAGCAGGTTCGCGCCGGTTACGCCGCCTTCGACACCGCCCCCCGCAGCGGCAGCGCCGAGGTCTATGACCACGAAATGCCCGGCGGGCAGTACACCAACCTCAAGGAGCAAGCCGCCGGCATGGGCCTGGAGAAGCGCTGGCCCGAAATCGCCCGCACCTACGCCGAAGTCAACCAACTTTTTGGCGACATCGTCAAAGTCACCCCCAGCAGCAAAGTCGTGGGCGACATGGCGATGTTCCTCATCTCCCGCGGCATCAAGCCCCGCGACGTTTTGAATCTGGAGCCGGGCAGCGTTCCCTTTCCCGCCTCGGTCATTGACATGTTGCTGGGCAGCCTCGGCCAGCCCGCCGGCGGCTGGCCCAAGCGGCTGCAAAAAGTGGTCCTGGGCCATCGCCGGCCGTTTCGCGGCCGGCCCGGCGCCGGACTCCAGCCGCTCCCCTTGAAAAAAATCCAGGGGGAGCTTTCCGTCAAATTGAAACGCGACGCCACCGACGACGACCTCTACAGCCATCTGATGTATCCGGAGGTGTTTGCCGAGTTCGCAAAATTTGAGCGCGACTACAGCGACCTGGCCGTTCTGCCCACCAGCGCCTTCTTCTACGGTTTGAAACCCGGCGAGGAAATTTCCGTGGACATCGAGCCTGGAAAAACCCTGTTCATCAAATTGATCCACCTGGGCGCGGTGGACAAGGACGGCCGCCGCGTCGTGACCTTTGAACTCAACGGCATGACGCGCGAGACGGCCATTGTTGACCACTCCGCCCAAACCAAGGCCAAGGCCCGTCCCAAGGCCGACCCGGCTGACTTGAGGCAAGTCGGCGCGCCGATGCCCGGGCTGATCACCGCCTTGTCCGTCGGTGTCGGCACCAAAATCAAGAAAGGCGACAAACTCCTGACCTTGGAAGCGATGAAGATGCAATGCACCCTCTATGCCATGTGTGATGGCGCGGTGGACACAATCTTCGCCCAAGTTGGCGAAACGGTGGCCAGCAAGGATCTCCTGATCCAACTGCGGAAGTAATCCGGCAACGCCGGAAATCCGAGGAATCGCCGGCCTTCGGCGGATCCGCTTGCGCTGCGCCGGTCTTCTGGGTCCGCGCCGCCGCCCCAAGTAAACCGCCGCCCTCCTGCCCCCGGCGCGCGCAAAGCCAACATTGCCAATTGGGTTGAAAGCCGGTATGAAGAAGGCGCGCAATGGAACTGTTCCACCTTAAGCTAAAACGTTTGATCGTTTCAAATTACCGAAGCGTCAAACGAATCGAACTGGATCATCTGGACAACATGGTCTGGCTGGCCGGACGCAATAATGCCGGCAAATCCAACCTCCTGGACGCCTTCCAGTTTCTGTCCGACGCCGCCACCAGCTTCGAGCACGCCCTGGCTTCGCGCGGCCACGATCTGGTCCAGATCCTCCATCGGAAGAAGCCGCTCTTCAAAATGGAATTCCTGTTCGAATTCGTTCTGGCGGCGGAAAAACGGAGCGAGCTGATCCAACAACTCTTCGCCGAAAACACCCAGGTCCCGGCGGCCAGCGTCCTGCCCACCGATTTTCTCTCGGCGCTGACGCTCAAAGTGGTGATTGGCCGCGACTACTTTGCCGAGGAGCTGTCCACCGGCAATTTGCGCGGGGAGCGGCCTTGCCTGATTTTTTCCATCAAGGGCGCGCCGAAGAAAACCGAAGTCAGCTACGGGCAGTTGGAGGCGTTGTGCAAGAGGAGCAAAGACGAACTGCCCTCCGAGCCGGTGGCGCCCGAACTGCCCGAACCGAGCCACCCGTTCCGTCTGCGCCTGGGCCGGCCGGAGTCCGGGGCCATGTTCCCCGTCTCCAACGAACTGGCCGACGGGGTGCGCCGGCAGTTCGCCGCGCTGGAATGGGGCGCCCCGCCCAGCCAGATGCCCTCGGCGGACAGTCGCCAGCCTTGGCTGGCGGCGGAAGCGGCGAACCTGCCGGAAGTCCTGCACTGGGTGTATAACAACCAGCCCAGCCAGTTCCGGAGAATCGAAGCCCAAGTGCATAAACTCGTCCCGCGCCTGGGCAAACTCCACACCCCCACCGTGCATCACGCCACGACCCTGGCCCTGGTTGATTCGCGCGATGAGGACCTGGTTTTTTCCCTCAGCCAGATGAGTTCCGGCACGCGGGCGGTGGTGGCCTTGGTCGCCAAAGTCATGCTCGCCGTTCCCGGCGCCTGGATCTGTCTGGAAGAGCCGGAGTACTGCCTCCATCCCCAAGCCCAGGCGCGGCTCATGCAGTTCCTCCGCGCCGAATCGAGCGCCAAACGCATTTTCGGCGCCACTCACGCCCCCGCCATCGCCGGCGCCTGTCCCATCTCCTCCCTCTTCCTCATCCGGCGCGACGCCGATAATTCCACCGTCGCCGTGCCGGTCACGACCCTCAACGCCGTCCCGGTCATTGAAGAACTGGGCGTCAGCGCGTCCTTCAGTTTCGAGTCCGACGCGGTTGTTTTCGTGGAACACGCCGATTACATCCCCGTGTATGAGGCGTGGGCGAAAAAGCACGGGTTCCACATCCGCGTGCAATTTCTGGCCTGCGGCGGCGCCGACACGCTGAATTACTACGCCAACGCCCGGATTGCCTTGAGCCGGTGGGTCCACACTTTGGTTTTGGCGGTGTTTGGCAACGGGAGCATCCCGGCCCGCAAGACCATCACCCAGCACCTGGAATTGCCGGACGATCAGGTCGTGACGCTGGATTTCCCGGAACTGGAAGGCTGCCTGCTTGACCCCAAAGCCATTCGCAAAGCCTTTCCGGCCATCAACCTTTCGGAAACGGAATTGGAAACGCGCCTGGACCCGGCCCGTGTTTTGCTCGACCAGAAGAAGGCGCTGAGCGAGCTTCTGGCCGAATTCAAGATCGGGGACTACGACGGCCACCTGGGCGCGCGCATTGCCGAGGCCATGGAAACCATCCCGCCGGATGTGGCGCACTTATTCCGCAAGATCGAAGCCGCCGCCAGACCCTTCTGGGAAATCTGACGCAGGCTGATAATGTAAAGGATGAAAACGAGTCTTCTTTTTTCGCTGTTGCTTCTCGCCCAGAGCAATGCCGTGATCGGCCAATCCAACGCCCTGCCCGCGGCGCCGTCCTCCGCGCCGCCCGGAAAACTCGCCCCGCGCCCGCTCTACCGCGATCCGCCCTTCGACGCCCCCACCGATCCCGTCCTCAACTTTAACGCCGAGCAGAATAAATGGTTCATGTACTACACCCAGCGCCGCGCCACAGCCACCAACACCCCCGGCGTCACCTGGGTTCACGGCACCCGCATCGGCATGGCGGAGTCCTCCGATGGCGGCGCGACTTGGACCTACCGGGGCGAAGCCCAAATCCAATACGGGAAAGACGCCCACCCCAACGACTACACCCACTGGGCGCCCGAAGTCATCTGGTTCGAGGACACCTACCACATGTACCTGACCTTCGTGCCGGGGATTTTCACCGACTGGAATCATCCCCGCGAGATCGTCCACCTCACCAGCAAAGACGGCGTCAAATGGGATACAGTCGGCCCGCTGGATTTGAAGTCCGACCGGGTGATTGATCCGTGCGTCATCCAACTCAGCAACGGCGTCTGGCGGTTGTGGTACAAGGACGAGCGCAAAGCCAGGTCGCTCTGTTATGCCGACAGCCCGGACCTCTTCCAGTGGGAAGCCAAAGGCAACGCCGTCACCAATTTCAGCGGCGAAGGCCCGAAGGTCATCCATTGGAAGGGCCGGTACTGGCTGATCGCGGACTGTTGGGCCAACGGGATGCGTGTGTGGCGCTCGGACGACTGCCTGAACTGGACGCTTCAGGATGAACCTCTCTTCGGCTCGCACGGCGACGTCGTCATCAGCGGCGACCGCGCCTGGTGGTTTTATTTCGGCGGCAACCGTTCCGCCGCGCGAACCCGCGCCACCGCCATCAACGTCGTGGAACTATCCGTCACGGAGGGCAAACTGCTCCCTGGCGACCGCGACCAACCGACCTACATTGACCTCAAATCCCTCCGCGAAGAGGAACGGTGACAACCCCCACCCAGGAATAGTGATCCCGCGTCGGTTTCGCAATTATGCCAAAAATGAGGGCGGCACGGAACTAGCTACACTCTCAATTGCGTGTCTCACCAATCCGCGTGTGCGGATTGGGCGGGGTCCGGTTCGCGCTCAACGGCCGGGCCCCGTTTCGTTTTTATGGGCTGGCTTGGAAGCAAATCTGGGGACGGCACGAATCCAGCTACACTCACAATTGCGTGTCTCACCTTTCCGCGTGTGCGGATTGGGCGGGGTCCGGTTCGAGCTCAACGACCGGGCCCCGTTTCGTTTTTATGGGCTGGTTTGGAAGCAAAGATGAGGCCGGCATGAATCCAGCTTTACTCAGAATTGCGTGTTTCATCAATCCGCGTGTGCGGATTGGGCGGGGTCCGGTTCAAGCTCAACGACCGGACCTCGTTTCATTTTTAACCTGAACGAAATCAAGGACTTGCTCCCAATTGACGGGAACAAGCCGGAAAAACCCGGCACCCCGCGCTTATCCCAAAGGCCATCCCACGCGTAGGAAAAGAAAACACCCAGGCTGCCACTGGCAAACCTGCGAGTTTCTCAAACGGCCAACCGCGCGGACAGAATCAGGACGAACCGGCCGGGCCAACGCCCGCAGCCTTACTTGACATGACCCGAAACCAGCTTGGTCATTTCAAACATGCTGACTTGCTTCTTGCCATTGAAAACGGCTTGCAAAGCTTCATCCGCATTAATGTTGGTCCTGACCTTCTTGTCCTGCAACCCGTTCTTGCGAATGTAAGCCCAAAGTTTTTTGGTCAATTCGGTGCGCGGGAGGGGTGCTGCCCCAACGACTTTGGCCAGTTTCTCATCCGGTTGGACCGGCTTCATAAAGGCTGCGCTGGGTTTTCGTTTTGCTTTTGTTTTTGTTGCCATGCCTCTTTGTTACCCTCCCGGCGGCAGAATGCAACACAAAATTCACCGCGAAAACACATTTTTTCAGGGCGACGGCCCCGCCTTGCGCCCGGCTTCCGCCCCCGCCCCTCCAGGAACGTCCGGTTTTTGCTTTTTGCGCGCGGCATTTCGCGCGTGGCCCGCGGCCATTCACACGTACAACGCCTGCTCCAGGTCCCGCACGACCATGCTCATGAAGGGGTATCGTTCCGTCAGGTCGCGGCGCAGGCATTTTAGAATGATGGTTTCCAGGGCGGCGGGAATGTCCCCGTTGAGCTGGCGGGGCGGGATGAGCTCCTCGCTGAGTTCCTTGCGCAGGATCTCCTCCGGGCTGTCGCCGGGAAAGGGCTTGGATGCTGTCAACAATTCGTACGCCGTCACGCCGAAGGCGAAAATGTCGGCCCGCTGGTCAATGCCCTGGCGCCGCAACTGTTCGGGGGCCATGTAGGCGGGCGTGCCGGGATTGCGCGACATCTTTTTGGGGGCGTCCGGTTTGGGCTGGGCCAGGTCGAAATCCACCAGGCGCACGCTGGCGTTGCGGGTCACCAGGATGTTCTCCGGCTTGTAATCCAGGTGGAGGAACCCGCTTTCATGCACGTGTTCCAGGGCGGCCGCCATGTCAATCATTATTTGCGCCACGTTCTCCGCCAGCACCGGATCGCTCCGGCCCAGCAACTGCTTCAGGTTCGAGCCTTCCACGTACTCCATCAGCAGATACAGCGTCCGGCCGATTTTCCCGTGCTCGAAATAACCGATCACCTTGTCGTGCTCGTGGATTTGGGAAAGAATTTCGCAGCCGCGCACGAAGCGGCGGCGGGCGACAAAATTGAAACGCAGGTTGTCATGCAGGCGGCGCAGGGCAAAGGCGTCGCCTTTCTCATCGGTCGCCACCCAGATGTCGGCCATCCCGCCGCTGTTGATCAGTTCCTGCAAATAGAACCGGCCAAACCGCCCCGGCTGCGGCGCCGGCTTCTCTGCAGTATTTTCAGTCGCGTCAGATTCCATAAAACCGCCATCCAGAAACACGCCCATCATTGCCCGGGCGCATAAAGACGCGATTTTAATCTGAATTTGCCGTCAGATTCCAGCAAAAGAAGCAAGATTTCGGGCCTCGCCATCTCAGAATTTGGCAAAATCATCTCGGGGGCAGAATCAGAAACCCGAAAGCTTTCGGGTTGCCCGTCCCTGATTTTGCCGGCGGTTTTCCTCATGCTTGGAGATTATATGCTTGGCGGATTCGGCAAAGAGTTTTTTAATCCCCGCCATGCGGCCCATCCGTTCGCTGGCGATCTACATGGCCCTGGTATTCGGGGGCGGCGCCCTGCTCGCGCCCTGGCTTTATCTTGTGACCCAGTGGGCGGCGGGCCATTGGCCCGCCCTCGCCACCCTGGCCGGAACCCCGTTTTACCGCTTTGTGCTCCGCTCCATCCTGGGACTGGCCGTGCTGGCCCTTTGGCCCCTTTTGCGGGACTGCCAGATGCTCAACCGCCGGGAACTTGGCCTGGCCAACGCCGGCTGCCCGCCGGCCAAACTGGCCGCCGGCCTTTGCATCGGCTTCGGTTCGCTCGCCTGCGCGGCGGTTCTGGAGATCGGTTGCGGCGGACGCACCTCCAGCCTTTCCCAGCTCGGCCCGGCGATCCTCCAACCCCTGGCGGGAGCGGCGGCGGCGGCAGTGGTGGTCGCCATTCTGGAGGAGTTGATTTTTCGCGCGGCGCTATTTGGCATTTTGCGAAAGACGCTCCCCTGGCCGGTGGCTTTGGCCGGCAGCAGCGCCGTTTATGCCTCCGTCCATTTCCTGCAAAAGGCCCCGACGCCCCCCCACATCGGCTGGCTGTCCGGGCTGGAGCTGTTGCCGGCGATGTTCCGAACCCCGGCCGATGGACTGGCGCTGGTGCCGGCCTTTTTTACGCTGCTGGTGGCGGGGGCGATTCTGGCGCTGGCTTACCAGCGCACCGGCACTCTGTTTCTGTCAATCGGCGTTCATGCCGGCTGGATTTTTTGCCTCAAATCATTCCGCCTCCTCACCCGGGAGGCGCCCGGCGCGGCGCGCTCCTGGTGGGGCAGCGACAAATTGATTGACGGCTGGCTGCCGTTCCTGATCCTGGCCGCCGTCCTTGTGGCCATGATCCGCACCCGCGGCTGCGGCTCGATTCCAAATTCTTCGGCAAAATGCTGACCGCAATTCCATCCGCATTGAAAACCGCCCTGGACGCGGCGCTGAATTTAATTTATCCCCCGGTCTGCCAGATTTGCGGGGCGGAACGCGCCTCGGCGGCGGAAGGTTACGTCGGGCCCAAATGCGGGTCTGGCGTGCGCATGGTCACCGCGCCGTTTTGCGAGCGTTGCGGGCTTCCCTTTGAGGGGGAAATGACCCATCCCTTCCAATGCGCCAATTGCCAGGAGTTGAAATTGCATTTCCGTTCCGCCCGATCGGCGGTCGTGGCCAACCAGTTCCTGCTCGACGTCATTCATCGCTACAAATACAACCGCGCCCTCTGGTTTGAACCCTTTTTGGCCGGCCTTCTCATTTCCTCAGCCGCCCCCGCCCTGGCGGCGGAGAAATGGGATTTCATCGTGCCAGTGCCGCTTTATCCGGTGAAGAAGCGCGAGCGGGAGTTCAATCAAGCCGAGCGTCTGGCCGCCCGCTTGGGCCGCGCCGCCAAAATCCCGGTGAACAAACGCCTGCTCCGGCGTGTCAAAGCAACGACCACGCAAACCAGACTGACGCGGGAACAGCGCGCCGCCAATGTTCATCATGCGTTCGCTTTTTGCGGCAACAAAAAATTGCATGGCGAAAAGATTGTTTTGCTGGATGATGTATTGACGACCGGGGCGACGACCAACGCCTGCGCCCAGGCCCTGCGCAAGGCCGGCGCGGGGGAAATCTGTGTCTGGACGGTGGCACGGGGAACTTGACGGCTTGGGACCGTCCCCGTTAGTCTTAGGGCGCGTTGTCCTGGCTGTGCCTTGGTATCCGTGGAAATCAACGATCAGATTCTAATTATGACCACAACGTCATTCGTCCGAAAAACACTTGGCGTGGAAACTCTGGAACCGGCGGTCACCCCGCTTCCGGGCGACAGCACCACCACCTTCGCCAAAAAGCCAAAACTGGCCAGCGCCAAGTCGCGCAAACGCGACATTCCCGAAGGTCTTTGGACCAAATGCAAAAAGTGTTCGACCATGATCTTCGACAAGGAGTTGGACACCAACCTGAAGGTTTGCCCCAAATGCCAGTTCCATTTTCCCATCTCCGCCCGCGAACGCATCCACACCCTGGTGGAAACCTGCTCCTTTGAGGAAATTGACGCTTCGATGGAAAGCGTTGACGTCCTGAAATTTACCGGGCCTTCCTCCTACACCTCCAAGCTGGAGCAACATCAAAGAGCGACTGGCATCAAGGACGCCGTCTGCACCGGCATTGGCCGCATCGGGCGCCATCGGGTGGCTTTGGGCGTGATGGATTTTTGTTTTCTGGGCGGCTCCATGGGGTCGGTCGTCGGCGAAAGGCTGACTCGGCTGATCGAATCCGCCACCGACCGGGGCTTGCCGGTCATTATTGTTTCCTCCAGCGGCGGCGCGCGCATGTATGAGGGAATGTTCAGCCTGATGCAAATGGCCAAGACCTGCGGCGCTTTGGCTTACCACGCCAGAAACAGGCTCCCCTACATCAGCGTGCTCACCGACCCGACCATGGCCGGGGTCATGGCCAGTTACGCCAGCGTCGGCGATTTGATCCTGGCCGAACCTGGGGCGATGATCGGCTTTGCCGGCCCGCGCGTGATCAAGGACACCACCCAGGCCGAGTTGCCGCCCGGTTTTCAGACCGCCGAATTCCTGTTGGAGCACGGATTGATTGACGCCATTGTTCCACGGGCTGAAATGAAGACCCGCCTTTGTTATTACCTGGATTATCTCCTGGAAGGCCGCGAACAACTGGCCGCATTGGGCAAATAGAATTCACTAAAACGCTGATCAAAGCGCCGTCAATCCGGCCTCGAACCACATAACCCTAACCGTGAACGGATCAGTCTTGATAACGCGGGTGGTGCTCAAAAACTACAAGAGCATCGCGGCTTGCTCGGTCCTGTTGCGACCGCTCATATTTCTGGTCGGCCAAAACGGTTCGGGCAAGAGCAACTTCCTGGACGCCCTGCGATTCGTCAGCGAGTCCCTCAACACCTCCCTGGAGCACGCGCTGCGCGAGCGAGGCGGCATCAACGAAGTCCGGCGGCGATCCTCCGGACACCCAACCCATTTCGGAATCCGCCTCGACTTCACGTTGCCCGATTCAATTTCCGGTCACTACGCCTTCCGGGTTGGCGCAAGAAGCAAAGGCAGTTTTGAGGTTCAAAGTGAGGAATGCCGCATCTACGCAGGCAAAGCGCTGCAAGAGGACAAATTCTATTCGGTTAATTCAGGTCAAGTCGAGAATTCGAATCCGAAACCGTTGCCCCCCGCTGCGGATGACCGGCTTTTCCTGGTGGCCGCTTCCAGCCTGCCCGAATTTCGCCCACTCTACGACTCCTTGACGCACATGGGCTTTTACAATCTCAACCCGGTTGACATTCGTGATCTTCAGCCCCCGAACGCAGGCGAAGTTCTGCTGCGGGACGGAAGCAATCTGGCCAGCGTTCTGAACCGCATGAGCGTTGCAAGTCCCGCATCCAAGGCGAACGTGGTGGAACTGCTCTCGAAGGTGGTGCCAGGCGTGGTGGATGTGGCCGCTCGTCACGTGGGAAAAAAAGAAACCTTGGAATTCCGCCAGAAGGTGGGCGAGAACGAAGCGCCCTGGCGGTTCTTGGCCGAGAACATGTCCGACGGAACTTTGCGGGCGTTGGGGGTGCTGACCGCTCTTTTTCAATCCTCCAATGGAGAGGCTCGTAAAAGAGTGCCTCTGGTTGGCATCGAAGAACCCGAAGTCGCCTTGCATCCGGGGTCCGCAGGGGTCTTGCGTGACGCCTTGCAGGCCGCTTCCCGCCGCACTCAAGTCATCGTCACCAGCCACAGCCCGGACCTGCTGGATGACAAGTCTATTTCAGACGAGAACATTCTGGCAGTCACCAATAAAAATGGCCAGACCATCATTGGCCCGGTGGATCCAGCCAGCCGAAGCGCGATCCACGACAAGCTTTACACCGCCGGCGAATTGCTCCGCCTGAACCAATTGGTTCCTGATGAAGATGAGGTCCAAAAGATCCCCCTCAGCCAATTGGAACTCTTCGGCCGGCACACCGCATGACATGGTTCGAATCGCGTCCATTGTGGAGGGACACGGCGACGGCGAGGCCGTCCCGATTCTGATCCGGCGCATCGCCCAAGAGCTCGATCCCGCGTTGGCGGCCTCGGTTGGCCCTGTCTTGCGAGTGCCTGCGGCCCGATTGGTCAAACAAGGAGAGATCGAACGCGCCATTGAACTGGCGGCTCGCAAGAACAGCGGGCAAGGCGGCATCCTGCTCCTCTTGGATTGTGATGATGGATGTCCCGCCCAGCAGGCGCCTGAACTGTTGAAGCGGGCGATTTCCGCCAGATCAGACATTCCCATTTCCGTCGTCCTGGCCAAACGCGAATACGAAGCGTGGTTTCTGGCGGCAGCCGAATCCTTGCGGGGCCAACGCGGCTTGCCCCCCGACCTGGTCGGTCCCGAGAATCCAGAGGAAATCCGTGGCGCCAAGGAATGGCTAACCAGCCAGATGCCGCGCGGTCAAAGCTACTCAGAGTCCTCCGACCAACCGGCCCTCACCGCCGCGTTTGACATGAACGCGGCGCGGCGTGCCGACTCTTTCGACAAGTGCCACCGCGAAATCGTCCGCCTTCTCAACCTGCTGCGCGAGATCAAGGCAAAATGAACTGCCGCAACAAAGTCCATCAAGCCGCTCTGCTTATCTTCACTGCGGCGGCTGCAAGCTGATCGCGCCGGCGTTGGTCGTGGTGAGGAAATAGCCGCCGGCGCTGGCCTGGTTTTGCAGAACCGCTCCCGTGCCGGTCGTGGTCGCCTTTCCCTTGCCGTTGCCAAAAGTCACCGTCAACAGCCCCGTCTTGGGAGCGATCAAACCCGTCAACGAATTCGTCGGCGTTTTGCCCAGATTGAGCAGAGCGTTGTTGTTGCTGACGATCACGTTGGTGAAGTTGAGGAAAATGTTGGCGTTGGAAATCACCAACTCTCCATTGGTTAAGAACAGGGCGGGCGTCTTGGCCGGCGGGTTGGTCCAAGGCGCGCCTTGCACGGCCAGGATATTTGTAAACCCGTTGGCATAAAGTGCGGGAGAGCGTGCCGCCTTTTTGATCCAGGCCAGGGCGTTGGTGGACGGGGCGCCGTTCAGATTTGTCAGATTGATCCACCCCAGCAGCAGGCCGGTGTTCCCGTAAATGCTGTAATAGACCGGCAGATCGCCCGCCTTGGACACAGGCACGTTCTGGGTAAAAGGGGTTCCGTCCGCCAGCGTGACGCTGAGGGTGACCGCACCGGCATGGTTGGTGACCAGGATATAACCGTCGCCGGGCGGCGACGCCGCCGGGACATTGGTGGTGGGCGAAAGCAGGATGGTGTACTCCGCCGACGGCAGGCCTTTGCCGGGCACGCTGCCCAGGTCCGCCAGCAAATTGGCGGTCCAGAGGGTGTTGGAAACCGTCCCCACGATTTGCGGGATGGTTCGATCCAGCGTCAATTCTATCTTCAACGGGCCGCCAGGCAGGGCGGTAGTCCCGGCGACGGCCGCGGCATGGCCGGAGACGTCAAATTTGCCGGTCAGGCTGTAACTCTTCCCCGCCACCAGCAATTTGGCGCTGTAAACGCCATTCGATCCCAAGGCCAGACCGCTGAGCAGGCCGGCGGTTTCCTCACTGACCCCGTTGCTCGTGTAGAACAAGCCGTTGTAAGTTCCAGCGGCGCCCAGGAAGAAATTGCTCGTGAAATTGGCTGTCAACACCAGATTTGATTGCATGATGAAATTGAGGGTGGGACTGTTGCTGAGGACCATGCTGTCGCCCGCGCTGACCACCCAGTTGCTGAACAGGGAGGTCTTGTTGGAAATGGCGGTGATCGAATAGCTCTCGCCCAGATTCAGAAACGCGCCAGGAGCCGGGACCGTGTCGCCTTTCGCGGACGCCGTGCCGGTCGTCGTGCCGCCTCCATCTCCGGCCAGGACCACGCCCAGTTGATTGGTCACCTTGTAAAAAAAGCTCAGGGAAACCACTTTGGAGGTGTTGCCGGAAAAATCCACGCTTTGCGCGGACACAATGTTTGTGCCGGGCCACGGATCCGCCACGATGGACCAATTGGAGGCAGCGCCGCTGCCGCGCGTCAGCGCCGCCGGACTGGTGAAGTTGGAATGGCTGCTGACGTTGGTCAGCCAGAGGACCACATTCGTCACCATCACGTTGTCGGTTGCGGTTCCCTTGAACACGGGCGCGTTGGTGCGCGCATTGGCCGCCGGCGAAGTTATGGTGACCGTCGGGACTGTCTTGTCCAGCGTCACCGTCAGAACCGCGACGGAACTGGTGATAGAGCCATACCCGTTGGCGATTACCACGGCATAGCTTCCCGCGTCGCCAGTTCGGAGAGGGCTGAAGACCAGGTTGGTGGTCGTGGCGCCGGTGATGTCGCCCGCATTGCTCAAATACGTTCCATTTTTCAACCATTGGTAGTTAAGAAACGACGCGGACGATTTGGCGGTGACGCTCAGGGTCACGGTCGAACCGGCCAGTCCGCTCAATTTGGCCGGCTGTTTGGTGATGGAGGGAAGGAGGCTGGGGGGAAGAAGCCTGGAAAGGGAAAACCGGAAGATGGTTCCAGTCCCGCCCGCGCCTCCGTTCTGGCAACTCCCGTACATATTGCCGTCGCTGCCAACCGTCAAAGCAGCGGACGGATAAGCGCCATCCGAATTCTCGGAATTGGTCTTCAAAGCGCTGAAAGAATACATCGTGCTGAAAGATCCCCCCGGCGTGATGATATAAAGCGTTCCGGTTTCATTGCTTCCGGCGCCTCCGGTCGTGCCGCAAAAATTGCCGTCTGGCGCCAGGGTCAGCGGGGTGCTCGGAAGCCCTCCATCGTTTTCGCCGGAGAAGGAATAAAGCACGGTCACCACGCCGGAGGGCGTCACTTCAAATACCGTGCCGCTGTCCGCCGAACCCCCGAATTCGCTGGTTCCATAAAAATTCCCGTTGGGACCTTGCACCAGAGCGGCTTGCACTAAGTCTGGATCGCTGCTGTTCGGATCGAACGAATAAAGCGGAGTCACGCCGCCGCCTGGGCTGAATTGAAAAACCGTGCCCGCGCCATTCACGCCGCCGCCCTGAGTCGTGCCATAGAAAGCGCCGTTGCTTCCCAAGACCAGACCGTTGGGCGTCGCGCCGTCGCTGTTGTCGGAAAAGTCGTCCAACGCGCTGAACGAGTACAAGCTCGTGAACCCGCCGGCCGGAGTCAGTTGAAAAATTGTCCCGGTGCCGTTGGCGCCGCCGGATTGTGTCGTCCCATAGAAATTGCCGTCGGGTCCTGGAACCAAAGCACCTGTCGGGTCCGAGCCGTCGGCGTTGGTCAGGGAAGAACCGGAAGCGGAAAGGTTTGTGGCCGGGGAGAAGTCGTGCAGGTCGGTGAAGACTAATTTTGGCGATAATGCAAAAACCGAGCCGAAGAGGTTTCCACCGCGCTGAGTGGTGCCATACAGATACCCGGCATATTGGTTGCTTCCCCGCGTCAAATCGTTTGGGCCGATGTTGTAACGGGTCACGCCATCGGAATTGGTGATTCCTGGAAAAGAGTATAACCCGGTCAGGCTGCCATTCGTCCCCAGCTCGAAGATGGTGCCCGCGCCGCCGGGGCCGCCATCCTGGGTCGTTCCGTAAAAGTTCCCATCGCTTCCCTGGATCAAACAGGACGCCGGGTTCGCCCCGTCGAGGTTGATCGCACGAGAAGGGGGTGTTGGCAGCGCGGTGAAGGAATGAACCACCGTCAAGGCGGGCGCGGAGGCCGCCAGGACGGCAGGACACAGCAGGGCCGTTGCCGCAGCCAGCGCCAGCCCAGCCCGGCGGCGACGATCAATCAGCCTGATGAAAAAAGATCCGACAACAGTTGCTTTCACGCAAATCACTCGGCGGCCATTATCCGCACAATCCTCCTTGGACTCAAGACATTACGAAGCGAAAGCGCCAGCGCGCAGACGCACCATTACCCTCAACCCACCGCCGTGAATTTGCAAACCCTTTTTGAAAATGTTTTCTTATCAATGTCGAGATCTGTCCATGGCGCCTGCTATGGCCAATACAAGGAGATGGAGCCGGCGTTGGTCTTGGTGACAAAAAAGCCGCCGGCGCTGTGCGTGGTCTGGAGAACCGCGCCCGCGCCAGTGATGGGCGTTTTGCCGCCGGCGCCGATAGTTACGTTCAAAAGACCGGTCTTCGGAGTGATGGCGCCGGACAACGAATTGGTGGCCGGGCTGTTCGTTAACTTGATGAGGGTGTTGTTGCTGCTCACGCCGACCATGAACATAAGTTCCTGGGCCGGCCCTCCCCCCCAAATAAACATTTGTCCTTCGGGCACGTCAACGGCGGCGGTTTTCGGCGGCGGATTCGTCCAGGGAGACCCCAGCACCGTTATCATATTCGTGAACCCGTTGGTATAAATGGCGGGCGCACGTAACGCTTTCTTAAGCCACGTGAGGGACCGTAACTGGGTGCCATCCAGATTTGTCAGACTAATCCACCCTGACAGCAGCCCGGAGCCGCTATAAAGATTGTCATAAACCGGGATCTCGTTGTTTTCGCCAATCGGCACGTTTTGCGACGGAAGTGACGCCCCGTCGGCCAGCGCGCCCAGAATCGTGACACTTCCCGCGTGGTTTGTCAGCAGCGCGTAGCCGTAGCCAGGAGGCGTGTCATTGTTCCCTGGCAGAACGAGCATGGTGTAGGCCCCTGAACCGGGGTTGTTGGTCAGACTGGCGTACAAGGTCAGATTGGATGAAGCCCACCCCGCCGAATTCGTTCCCGCAATGACGACCGTGTTCGTTCCCACCACCGCGCCGGTGATCTGATGCGGTGGATAATTGTCCCATTGCAGGGCCAGATAAACCTTGACGTTCCCGCCGCTCGACGCCGGGCGTGTCACCACGTTGGTGGCCATTCCGGTCAACCGGCTAAAAGTCCCGCCCAGGTTCCTGTAAACGCTCCCGGCCAGCAGGAGGGTGTACGAGTAGGTGCCCTTGGGGTTGAGGCTGAGGTTGGCGATCATCCCGGACGTTTCCTCGGTCATGCCGACCTCGTCGGATATATCAAACAGGCCGTTATACGTTCCCGCCATCGCCGCAAACAGGTTCGTCACGAAATTGGCCTGGAAACTCGCGCCGTCCCACATGATGAACGACAACGTGGGGTTGGTGCCGACGATGTAGCTGCCGCTGGTCCAATTGGTGAACCACCAACTGTTGCTCGGCGTCGCCGTCAGGGTGTAAACCTCGCCGAGGTTGAGCCGCGCGTTGTTGGTCGGCGGCACATCCCCGTGGACGGATGCCGTGCCCGAGATCGTCCCGCCCGGCGTCCGGGTCAAGCTGAACGGGGTGGGAACTTCATAAAAGAAACTGCGGCTGGCCACAGTGGAGGCTTTCCCCCAAAAATTGGTGCTTTGCACCGTCACCGTATTGCTTCCCGGCAAGGGCGTGACCGGAATCGTCCAACTCCGCTTTGTGCCCTCCCCACTCAGCGTGGCTTGACCCGCGGTTCCGGTGACGCCGTTGTTATGGTTGGTCAGCCAATAACCGACCGCCACAACTTGGGCCACGTCCGCAGCCGTGCCGGAAATCAGTCCGTTGGTCGTGCGCGCGCCGATGGCAGGCGTGGAGATGGTCACCGTCACCGGACCCGAGTCCGCGGAAACCGTCAACGCCGTCACCGTGCTGGTGACCGAGCCGTAAGTGCCGCCCACGATGACCTGATACTTTCCGGCGTTGTTCGTCAACACCGGGTTGAGCAGCAGGTTGCTGGTCGTGGTGCCGTAAGTATTGCCGGCGTCCACCAAATCGCCTCCAGACCAAACCCACTGATAAGTCAGGCCCCCGCTTGCCGCAACTTTCAAATTGACCGCCGAGCCTTCAAAAGCTTTCACCTGTTTCGGAGGCTGGGTGGTAATGGAAGGACCCACTTCTATGGTCACCACCGCAACCGCGCTGGTGGCCTTTCCGAAGGAGTTGGCAACGATCGCCGCGTAACTGCCCCCGTCCGCGGCGGACAAACCCGTCAGCGTCAGAGTGGCGGTCTTGGCGCCGGAGACGTGGCCGCCGTTGGCCAACGTGGTTCCATTCTTGGTCCACTGATAGCTCAGCGGCGCCGCGCCGGTGGCCGAAACTGTCAAACTAATCGTCGAACCGATGATGTCGGTTGAGTTGGTGGGCGAACTGACAATGGACGGAACGTCACTGGTATTGAGACGGTACACCGTGCCGCCGTTCTTCCCGTTGGAAGTCGTGCCATAGAAAACTCCCCCGCCGGCGCCGACCAAACCCTCTTGATAATAAGGCTCGTCCCCCAGACGATCGCTCAGCCAGACCAGCGAATGGAGATCAACGCCCGCAATGCCCAGCTTGAACTTGAAGATCGTTCCCTTGCCGTTGGCGCCGCCGCCTGAGGTCACGCCGTAGAAAGCCCCATCGCTTTCCTGCACCAGCGCCCCCACGGGGAATGCCCCACCCAACTGCTGATTTTGATCGAAAGTGTACAAGGTCGTAAACACGCCATTCGTAGTGAGGCTAAAGAGGGTGCCATCGCCTACTCCGCCGTAGTAGTCTTGACCAAAATTCTGCTGGTTGTTGTAATCATCGTTGCCCCCATTTTGCGTGGTCCCGTAGAAATTCCCGTCACTGCCCTGCACCAAGGCGTTCGGGTTGCTCCCGTCCAGCGCGCTGCCGAATACATCCTGCACAGCCCCAAACGAATACAGGGAAATCAGCACCCCTGGGGAAGTCTGGCTCGTCGCGGGAATGAATTTGAAAATGGTGCCCATGTTATTCGAGCCGCCGAATGGCGTGGTGCCGTAAAAACTGCCGTCCGTTCCCTGCACCAAGGCGCTTCGCGGATACCCGCCGTCATTGGTGCCGTTGAATGAATAGTATGTGGCCAGGTTGACATTGACGTTGGTCGTGAATCTGAACAAGGTGCCCGAGCCGTTGTTGCCGCCGGTTTGCGTGGTGCCATAGAAATTGCCATCGTTGCCCTGCACCAAGGCGGCCTGCGGATATCCGCCGTCATCGCCGCCGCTGAACGAATATAAAGTGGTCAACTTGCCGCCGGTCGTGATTTTGAACACCGTGCCCTCGCCGTTGTTGCCTCCCCATTGCGTGGTGCCATAGAGGTTGCCATCGCTCCCCGCCGTCAGATCGTTGGGCGCGCCGCCATGCACCGGGTAGCCATTGGTATCCGAGGGAAACGCGTAGAGCGTCGTCAAAACTCCCTTTGGCGTAACTTTGAAAATCACCCCAGTGTAATTGCTGCCGGCATACGGCAACGTGCCGTAAAGGTTGCCGTCCTTACCCAGCACCACGCCATTGGCTGAGCCATTATCATTGGTCAATTGGCTAAGTACCGTGTAATCCACCCCCGCCAAATCCAACTCCGCATTCAGCTTGAGCTTCTTAAGGATGAATTTCCCCACATTCGTTTGGCTCAGCCCGGTGACCACCCCGCCGAAACTCGTGTCAGGAAAGCTGCCCCAGATAAATTCGCTGTTCGTGGTCGTTGGAAAATACGACCGCAAACCAGCCTTGCCGGCGAAGTAGTTCGACATGCACACCATGGTATTCGCATTCCCGTTGAACGCCACCGGTCCGTTGACTGAATTCTCCACGTCCGCGATCTTGCTGCGGAATTCCGCCTCGCGCGCCAAGTCGCTCGCATCCAGGTTGAACAGCCGCTTCGTGCCCGCCGGACGATTCCGGATGAATTGCGACGCGGCCATATATCGGTTGACCGCGTTGGTGAACGCCCCCTTGGCGGCGGGGAAATAGGTGGTCGGGGCTAACTTCAGCACGTCCGGAAAACCAGTCAACAGCGATTCAATGGATTTATTCTTGACCACGTTGTTGGAAATCGTCGAGACCGTCGCGTTGAAATTCCAGGAGGAAATCGTGTAATCATAGAATATGGCGGCGTCCAGCATGGCCCGCAACATCTGCGCGTCCCCGTAGTCAATGGTCACATCCCCGCCAAAGTGGGTGACGCTCCGGGGCAGGAACAGGGTGAAGCTGGGGTCGCTGATTTGCGCCAGATTGGTTTCCGCCCCGGCCAGGGCCGGCAATATATTGGTGCGAAACTCCGCCGTGAATTCGTCCAGATTCAGCGACGCGGGGAAATCCGGCATATTCTTCCCTTGCGGAATCTTGGCCTGCCAATCATAGATATTGCGGCCCGCCGCCGTCACACCAAGCCGGGTCAGGAAATTGCTCCCCGCCGGCAAACTGGGCAGCACCAGCAGCCGCGTCAGCGCGTAATAAACATTGGCGCCGGGATCCGCGGGCGAGGCCTTCACCGCGCTGGCCAGGCTGTTGTAGGCCCCGAGCAGGTTGGTGTTTGCCAGATAATTGGTGCCTTGCGAGAATGAATCCGCCCAGGCCGCCGGGCAGGCCCCGAGCAGCAAGGCGACGACGATTGCTTTGTAAGTTTTCATTTTGGAGTTGTATTGAGGTTTGGGGTTAAATTGCAGAAAAGGAAAGTGTTGGTGGTGGGCGGTGTGGTTTGCAGGATCACCTGTCCCGCTTGCTCCCCGGCCACTTGCAAGGTGGCCTTCTCCGCCCGCATCTCGTTGGTGCCCGAAACCAGACGCACCCCGTTGACCAGTTCCCAGCGATCATCGCCCAGAAACAGGACCCGCCCGCCTTCCAGGCTGCTGCCGGGAGAAACCACAAATTTGACTTGGCGCAATTCCACGTGATTCCCCGCCTCCGCCCCAAGCAAACCGCGCAGGCGCGCCAGGGATTTCGCCGCCGGCGCCGGGTCCTTGATTTCAAACGTGACCCCTTCCAGCACCGCCACCGGCAACGCGCCGATTCGGAAGAATCCCCTCTTTTCGTACTCCGTGTAAGTCTGGTCCACCCGCACCACCATCGAGAGTTTCTGGTCCGGATCGCTATAAATGGGGATGGCCGCGTGCCGCATGCCCAATCCCGCCGGCAGCCAGTCCGCGACAGACTGCCCTTGCGCCGGGAGCAGGAGAACCCCACCCAGCCAGCACAGCGCGATCCTGACAATTGTTTTCATTGGCTTTCGATCACAAAACCACCACCGCAACAAGTACTTCAACCCGATTACAGCATCCCCCGCCTCCCATGACAAGAAGATTCGGCATCCGTTTTGGCCTCCGTTTCCGCAGGGAGGCAACGCGGCTTGCCAATTGGCCGGCCCCCTTCTCCTTGTCACCGGATTCGCACTCTGGCAACCTCGGCCCAGCATGGCGCTGAAATTCTTTAATACCTTGTCGCGATCGGTCCAGGAATTTGTCCCGCGCGATCCCAACGGCAAAAGCGTGGGCCTCTACTGCTGCGGTCCCACCGTCCATGATTTCGCCCATATCGGCAATTTCCGCACCTTCGTCTTTGCCGACCTGCTGCGCCGGCACCTGCAATTCAAGGGCTTCTCCGTCCGCCACGTCATGAACGTCACCGACGTGGAGGACAAAATCATCAAGCGCGTCCGCGAAAACCATGCCTCCCTGCGCGACTACACCGCAAAATATGAGGCCGCGTTTTTTGAGGATTTTGACGCGCTCAACTGCCTGCGCCCCACCGCCGCCCCGCGCGCCTCCGAGCACATCGCCGAAATCATCGCCCTGATTGAAAAACTGGTGGCGCGCGGCGTGGCTTATCGCGCGGCGGACGGCTCGGTTTATTTCAGCATCCAGAAATATCAAGCCCGCGGCTGCCGCTACGGCCAGTTGCTCAACCTGAACTTCGAGGAAATGCGCCCGGGCGCGCGCGTCAGCAGCGACGAATACGCCAAGGAAGCCGTCGCCGATTTCGCCTTGTGGAAGTCCCGCGTCCCCGACGACGGCGCGGTCTTCTGGCCCAGCCCCTGGGGCGAGGGCCGCCCCGGCTGGCACATCGAATGCAGTGCCATGAGCATGGACGCCCTCGGCCCCAGCTTCGACCTCCACACCGGCGGCGAGGACCTCATCTTCCCGCATCACGAGGATGAGATCGCGCAGAGCGAGGGCGCCGGGGAGCGGGCGGCGGGCGAGCCTTTCGTCAAGTATTGGATGCACGGGGCCCATCTCCTGGTCGAGGGCCAGAAAATGAGCAAGTCCCTCGGCAATTACTTCACCTTGCGCGACCTCCTGGCCAAAGGTTTCACCGGCCGCCAGGTGCGCTATCTTCTCCTCACCGCCCATTATCGCGAGTCCTTCAACTTCACCCTGGAAGGTTTGCAGGGCGCGCGCGCGGCCCTGGCGCGGATTGATGAGTGCGTCGGCAAACTGGCTGAATTTGCCCCGGCTGCGGAAAACGCGCCAGCAGAGCCGGGCGTCCTGCGAAGGTTCGTTGAGGCAATGGATGAGGATTTGAACGTGGCGGCGGCCTGGGGGGCGATCTTCGAGTGGATTCGGGAAACCAATATAGAACTGGCTGCAAACCGGATTACCCCCGCCCGGGCGGCGACCCTCTTTGCCGCCTGGCAAAGAATGAATGAGGTCTTGGGGCTTCCTACAAAACCTGAAAATGAGATGGGAGAAAAACCGGACCCAACCTTGCAGAAGTTCCTGGAAGACCGTGCGGCCGCCCGCAAAGCAAAGGACTTCAAACGTTCCGACGCCATCCGGGACGAATTGAAGGCCAAAGGCTGGACCATCGAGGACACTCCCAAAGGCCCCCGCTTAAAACGTCTGTAGCGTGAACGCTAATAAACCAAAATCCGGCAGGGCGAGACTCCTTGTCCGCCATAGCTTCAGCGTCGGCGGATGTCGAGCCATGACTTTGCCCCTCGAAATCGAGTTGCGGCTCGACGGAATTGCCCTGCCACCCATGACCGGCGCATTGCCATGAAAGGCCTCTTCATCACCTTTGAGGGAACCGAAGGCAGCGGAAAAACAACGCAGATCCAGACCCTGGCCGGGCGCTTGCGCGCCCTCGGCCACACCGTGCGCACCTTGCGCGAACCCGGCGGCACGCCCATTGGCGAAGAAATCCGCCACACCCTCAAGCACAGCGAAGCCAATCGGAGCATGACGCCCGAAGCCGAACTGCTCCTCCTAAACGCCAGCCGGGCGCAACTGGTCCGCGAAGTCATCCGCCCCGCCCTGGCCGCGGGCGAAATCGTCCTGTGCGACCGCTTTTACCATTCCACCCTGGCTTATCAGGGCCACGGGCGCGGCCTGGGTTTCAGGCAAATCCGGCAAATCATCGCCTTCGCCGTGAACGGAACGCGGCCGAGTCTGACCTTGCTGTTGATGGTGCCAATTGCGGTCAGCGAGGCCCGCCGCCGCGGACGCCAGCCCCGGCACGACCGCATGGAGGAAGCCGGCCGCGCTTTTTTTGAGCGCGTGGAGGAAGGGTACAAAGCCATCGCCGCCGCCGAGCCAGGACGAATCCGCCTTATTGACGCAACCGCCCCCGCCGAAACCGTGTCCGGCGAAGTCTGGGCCGCTGTGGCCCCTTATTTAGGACGCCTCAAAAAGCCTGGAAACCCCGAATCCAGCCGTTGACAAACCAGCCGTTTGCGCTAGGCTGGGCGAAGAAAAACCAGAGTCATTTAAATATGCCGAATACAAAATCCGCCCATCGCCGCATGCGCAACAGCGCGCGCAAGCAACTGCACAACCGCAGCATCAAGACCCGCCTGCACAATTTGGAAAGAAATTTTGCCGAGCTTCTCGGCACGGGGAAAAAAGAGGAGGCCGCTTCCGCCTTGCGCCTGCTCAGTTCCGCCTTCGATAAAGCCGCCAAAACCGGCGTCGTCAACCGCCTCATGGCCAGCCGCAAGAAGTCCCGCCTGAGCCTGCGCCTCAACGCCGCCAAGCCCGCCTGACGCGGCCATTGCTCTCCCGGGTCCGCGGCTTGTGGCTTTGGCCGGCAGGTCTTGACCCTTGTTCCTTCTGCATTCCTCCCTGGTTTTTTGCAGATGGCCTGCTTTGTGCTGTTTCAAAAGTGATAAAATTCACACAGCATGAGAATCGCCATATTTTTGGAGCGAGACGGGATTTTGAACCTGGACCGGGTGGAAAAAGGCCAATCGGCCCCGCCACTGGCGATGGCGCAGATGCAGTTTAACCTCGAAGCGGTCGAGCCTCTGCGGCAACTCAAAGCGATGGGGTTCCTGCTCATCGCCGCCACCAATCAGCCCGGCATCTCCCAGGGAATTCTCTCCCGGCGCGAATTGGACCGGATGCATGCCGCCCTGCGCCAGTTCTTCTACCTGGACGACATTCTGGTCTGTCCGCACGATGCCGCCGATTTTTGCCCCTGCCGCAAACCCAACCCGGGCCTGCTCACCGAAGCCGCCTTCAAATGGCGCCTGCATCTGGACCAATCCTTCGTCCTCAGCAATAAATGGCAGGATGCCGAGGCGGCCCACAACGCCGGATGCATCTCGGTTTTGATCGCCTCTCCGTGGATCGGCAATGGCCATCACGATATCCTCCTGCCCAAGCTGGCGGAGGTCCCAAAAAAGATTGCCAGCCTTCACCCCGCCTTTCAAGTCATGGTGGCGTGAGGGTGCCGTTCAGAAATTGATCTTCCGGCCGGGTGTCAACGCGGCGGCAATTCACGCCCTAAGGAACCAGGTTAATGTCAATGCTGGGCACGGACGAGCCAGGACCCTGGATTCCCGGCGGCAGATCGCTGGCCGAGAACTTGCGCGCGCCGCCGCCAACCACAATTCCGCCCTCCGCATCGCCGCGCAAAACCGGGCGCGAATCCGTGTACTCCCAGGTTTGCCGGTCCAGAATCTGGCCCAGGGGGTTGATCACACAGTAATTAAAGGAGCGCGCGCCCGTCTGGTGCAACACGTGCAGATTGCTGAAGCGGTCAATTTGCGCCTCCGGTTCGCTGAACGAGGTCATCTGGCCGATGGGAAAAGTCCGCAAAGTCCGGCTCCCGGTTTCATCTGTCAACTGGAAATAAAGCTTCATGCCCGAGGCCAAACTGACCTTTTGCAGAAAGTACTTTCGCACCTCCGGCGCCGTGTTGGTGGCGCCGGCCGGCAACGGCAGCCCCACTTGCAGGTCCGGGATGTTCGCCAGCCGGATGCCGTTGACGATGTTGAACGCGACCGGCTTGCAGGTGATCGCACGGTTCCATTGCGCAATCTTGATCGTCGCGCTGACCGTGTAGATGCCCGGGTTGCGGAAGTTGAAATACGGCGTCAGATTAAATTTCGGCTTGCCCGCCTGCGCCGAGTGCAGGCTGAATTCGCCCGTGACCGGCATTTCGCCCAATGGGGCCACGGCTGCGTTCTTCTCCCCCGTCATGGCAAAGGTGATCCAATCTTTTTCCTTGCCCAGGAAAATATCCTGCCCGGAACGATTGGCGATGCGCACTGTTACCTCCATGTCCTCGCCGGCCAGCAACTCCTTCTGCGCCAGGCTCAATTCCGCCGTCACCCCGTTGACTTGGGCCTGGGCCAGTGGCAGAAAGCCGAAGGCAAACGCCCACAGCACAGCAATCCTTTTCATGGCACGCAATCTAACCCGCTCCGCCTTCCCCTGGCAAGCGCCAAAGCGCGACAGACGCCCCCACTACCGCATGAATCTTTGTCCGGTTTTTCTTCCGCCGGGTGCTATACTATAAGTTGACGATGATACTCGATCGGGAATTGCTCCGCCGCTATGCGGAGGCGGATTCCGAAGATGCGTTTGCCGAGTTGGTGCGACGGCATCTTGACCTGGTTTATTCGGCGGCGCTGCGCCAAGTCAACGGCGACGCGCTCCTGGCGCAGGACGTCGCGCAATCGGTTTTTGCCGACCTCGCTCGTAAAGCGGGCGTCCTCTGGCAGCGCGAGGTGCTGACCAGTTGGCTTTACACCAGCACCCATTTCGCCGCCGCCAATGCCGTGCGAAAGGAACGCCGCCGCCATACCCACGAACAAGAGGCCTTTGTCATGCACGAACTGCTTCAAGCCCCGACCCCCGACTTGAACTGGGAGAAACTACGCCCTGTCCTCGATGAAGTGATGCATGAACTCAAAGAAACCGACCGCGCCGTGATTCTGATGCGTTACTTTGAGAATCGCCCGTTTGCCGACATCGGCCAGAGGCTCGGCTTGAGCGAGGACGCGGTGCGCAAGCGGGTAGATCGGTCCCTGGAAAAACTCCGCGCCTTCCTTGCCAAACGCGGGATCAGCATCAGCGTAGCCCTTGGGACTGTGCTTTCAGCCAATGCGGTTCAAATTGCGCCCGCCGGGCTGGCCGCGACGCTGGCGAGCGCATCGCTTGCGGTGTCGGAAACCGGAACAACCCTAACTTTGCTGAAAGCGATGACTATGACAAAGATTCAGGCCGGAATTATCGGCGGCATTCTCGTGGTGAGCCTTCTGACACCGCTGGCCGTTCAACAGCGCGCCCTTGCTCAACCTGAGCGCGCAAAATCTGGCATTGCGGGTGCGGGCGGACCAATTGGCAAAACTGGCGGCGGAAAATCAGAGCATGTCCAATCAACTGGCCGCAGCCAACGCGGCCCAATCGCTCCCGGCTGACCAATTCTCGGAATTGCTCAGACTCCGCGGCCAGGCGGGAGTGCAAAAAAATGAACTGGAAAAGTTGCGGGCCGAACTAGCTCTGGGGCCAAACTCAGCCAGTTCCAGGGCGGCGCGGGAACGGGCGTCAAAAAATTATTATCCCAAGGAATCGTGGGCCGCCGCCGGATTCGCCACCCCGGAATCCACGGCTCAATCACTGTCTTGGGCGGCAAGCCGCGGCGATGTCAAGGCCGTCCTCGCCTGCTTGAGCCAAGAGGCGCAAGCGGGAGTGGCAAAACATTTTGATGGCAAATCCCCGGACGAAATCACCAACGAGATCGCCTCGGATGCCGGCCATTTTGACAAAGTTGATGGACTCCGCATCGTGAATAAGAAAATGGTTTCCGACGACGAGGTCTTTCTGACCTTTTACAACCAAGGGGTGGATAGTTGGGGGAGCATGCGCCTGAAACAATTCGGAAATGAATGGAAAATTATCGGAAACTCCGATACCCCGTGAAAACACTCAAATTCGGCATTATCAGCGCGATCGTGGTGGCCGCGGCAGCAACGCTTCTGGTGCTGCAACACCGATCCGGGGTGATTCTGCGCGCGGAAAACCTGTCCTTGCATCAGCAAATCAAGCAACTGGCTCCGCTGCGGGCGGAGCAGGATCGTCTGTCAAACGAAATTGCCCGGGCGCGAACCGCTCCATCCTCTTCAAACAGCCACGCACTCGAACTGCAACGTCTCCGGGCTGAAGTGGGAGCGCAAAAAGGCGAAATCCAAAAGCTGCGGACCCAGCTTGCCGCCGCCGCGGTTGTGCCAATTCATCAGGACTATCCTGCCACCCTCAGCTTTGTGGACATTCCGAAAGCCTCCTGGGCCTTTGCCGGTTATGACACCCCGGAATCCGCGCTCCAGTCCATGCTCTGGGCCACTCTCCAAGGCGATGTCAACGCCGTCCGGGCCAGTCTCACACCCGCGGAACAAGCACGGCGGTTAGCGGGTGAGTGGAAAAACAAAACCGATGGCCAGATCGCGGACGAGGGGGTCCAGCGTCTCGACAAAGCCACGGGGTTCCAAATTCTTAACATCCAAATGTTCTCTGAGGAGGAAGCTCACTTTACGGTTTATATCAACGGCTTTGACCAACCCGATCAGCCCTTGTGGATGGACATGAAACGAATCGGCGGCGAATGGAAATCCGACGCCTCCGAGTATCACCGGAATGGCGGAAGCCATTGACCCCGCCGCCCCGGATGCTACCTTTGCCTCACGGTGATCGCTCTCATTGACTACGATTCGGGCAACCTGCGCAGCGTGCAGAAAGCGCTGCTCAAGGTGGGCGCCGACGTGCGCATCGTCCGCCGCCCGGAGGAAATGGCCCACGCCCGCGCCCTCGTTCTCCCCGGCGTGGGCGCGTTCGACGATTGCGTCAACGCCATGCAAAAACAGGAACTGCTGGCCGCCATCAAGGAGTTTATCCGCGGCGGACGGCCTTTTCTCGGAATCTGCGTCGGCTACCAGGCGCTGTTTGAGCGAAGCGAGGAGTTCAACAGTTGCGCCGCCGGCCTTGGCATTTTTGCCGGCAAAGTCGTGCGCTTCTCCGCCCAGCCCGGCCTCAAAATCCCGCAAATCGGCTGGAACCAGATTCACCTCCTGCGCCCCGACTGCCCCCTTTTCCGCGGCATTGCCTCCGGCAGCTACGTCTATTTCGTTCACAGCTTTTTCCCGCAGCCGCTGGACCCGTCCATCACCGCCACCGAGACGACTTATGGCCAGCCCTTCGCCTCCTCCATCTGGAGCAACAACGTCTTCGCCACCCAATTTCACCCGGAGAAAAGCCAGAAAATTGGATTGCAGCTCCTCAAGAATTTCGTCGCCCTGGCCGACAGGGAATGAACCGCACGCTTTCCGACCAATTCGCGTAATTCCGGCGAACGCAGTCCTTGTGTTCAGATGTAGGTCTGCTATTCTGGGCGCGTAACTGAAAGTCAAACTGCCCCTGTGGCAATGAAATCGAAACATTAACACGCAAAATCTATGGCCTACGAATTACCTCCCCTGCCCTACCCCAATAACGCCCTCGAACCGAGCATTGACGCTCTCACCATGGAGATCCACCACGACAAACATCACGCCGCTTATGTCGCCAATCTCAACAAAGCCGTCGCCGGCAATGCCGATTTGGAGGCAAAAACAGCCGAACAACTCATCTCCAATCTCAAGGCCGTCCCCGCCGACATTCGCGCCGCCGTGCGCAACAACGGCGGCGGTCACGTCAACCATTCCCTGTTCTGGAAAATTCTCGGCCCCCAGGCCGGCGGCCAACCCTCCGGCCCGCTCGCCGAGGACATCGCCAAAACCTTCGGCAGTTTCGCCGCCTTCCAGGAAAAAATCCAGACCGCGGGCGTAAGCCGCTTCGGCAGCGGTTGGGCCTGGCTGGTGGTCCACCAGGGCAAGTTGGAAGTCTGTTCCACGCCCAACCAGGACAACCCCATCATGGGCAAAGCGGTGGCCGGGTGCCAGGGCCAGCCCATCTTTGGCGTGGATGTTTGGGAGCACGCCTATTATTTAAAATACCAAAATCGCCGGCCCGACTATCTCAAGGCCATCTGGAACGCCGTCAACTGGGCGGCCGTGGCCAGCAATTACGCCGCCGCCGCAAAATAGGCCCGCCGCGCCGGCATTACTTTGCACCGACCGGAAGAATGCTTTTGCGCGCCCGCCAATTTGAATACGCCTTCCCCCGCCCCCCTCTGCTCATGGGCGTGGTGAATGTGACGCCGGATTCCTTTTCCGACGGAGGTGAGTTTTTCTCCACCGAAAAAGCCGTCGCCCGCGCGCTGGAACTGGCCGCCGAGGGGGCCGACATCATTGACATCGGCGGAGAATCCTCCCGGCCCGGGGCCAAACCGGTCCCGGAGGCCGAGGAACTGCGGCGCGTCATTCCGGTGATCGAACAATTGGCCGGCAGGCTTGCCATCGCCATTTCCATTGATACGATGAAACCGGCGGTGGCGCTCGCCGCCATGCGGGCCGGGGCCAGCATCATCAACGACGTCGCGGCCAATCGCGACGACGACGAGATGTGGCGCCTGGCCGCGCAAAGCGGCGCAGGCTACGTGCTGACGCACATGCTGGGGTCGCCGGAGAACATGCAGAACAATCCTGTTTACAAGGACGTCGTGGCCGAGGTGAACGAGTTTTTTGGGGAACGATTGAACCGGCTCGCGGCCTGCGGCGTCAAAGCCGGGCAGGTGGCGCTGGATGTCGGGATTGGTTTTGGCAAGCGGCTGGAGGACAATTTGCAGTTGCTGGCCCATCTGCGGGCCTTTACAAAATGGGACCGCCCGCTCTTGCTGGGGGCTTCCCGCAAATCTTTCATGGGAAAAATGTGCGGGGCCTCCCTGAAAGAACGCCTGCCCGCGTCGCTGGCGTGCGCCTGCTGGGCGGTGGAACAGGGCGCGCAGATCATTCGCACCCATGACGTCGCCGCCACGCGGCAGGCGGTGGGATTGACCGGCTCCCTGGTGGAGCGGCAGACAAATGGATTACATTCTACACATCTTGAATAGCAGTTGGCGGCCCGTGCTGGAGATCGCCATTCTTTCGGTCGCCATTTATTTCAGCCTCAACTTCGTCCGCGGCACGCGCGGGGCGCCGGTCGTTTACGGCTTTGTCCTCCTGGTTATTAGTTTGACAGTGCTGGCCCTGGTCCTCCATCTGGCCGTGTTGAACTGGCTCCTCCGCTCCTTCGTCGCCTTCGCCGCCATCGCCGTCCTCATCATTTTTCAACCGGAACTGCGCCGCATTCTGGCCGAACTGGGCACCCATCCCCTCTTCAACGCCAACCGCGACCAGCGCGAAAACATCGAAGTCATCATCCAGACCGTCGAACGCCTCGCCGATGTGCGCATCGGCGCCCTCATCGCCATCGAGCAATCCATTCAATTGCAGGAAGCCACCGAGTCGGGCCTGGTCGTGGATTGCGAAGCCACCCCCGAGATGCTGGAAACGATCTTCTTCCCCAACAACGCCATCCACGACGGCGGCGTCATCATCAAGGGCGACCGCATTGCTTATGCCGCCTGCATTTTCCCTTTGAGCCAGCGCCAGGATTTGGCCGCCTCTCTGGGCACCCGCCATCGCGCCGCCATCGGCCTTTCCGAAGAAACCGACGCGGTGGTGGTCGTGGTTTCGGAGGAAACCGGCTCTATTTCCCACGCCTACAAAGGGCAACTGGTGCGCGGGGTCACCGGCGAACAGTTGCGCGCGTTCCTCTCCTCCGTCCTCCTCCAACCCGGCAAGCCCCATAAAATGTGGAAGTGGCTGCAGCCCTCCGTCCCGGAACCGCCCAAGCCCGGCCCGGCCGTGGCGAGAATGGAGAATAAATAGCCATGTCTTTGCGCCACCTCATTTTCCACAACTTCTGGCTCAAATTCTTTTCCATCGCCCTGGGCACGGTCATCTGGATGGCCGTTCGGTACAGCATTGATCACGACTTCACCCTCATCGAGCCGGGCGAAGGCCAGAATCTCACCAAGGAATCCATCCGCGTCCCCATTTCCGTCGTCAGCCTGCCCGGCGACACCCGCACCTTCAAGCTCACTCCCGATGCCGCCCTTTTAACCGTCGTCGGCGAGGCCGCGGTGCTCCACGGGCCGGAACGCAGGGACATCAGGATCTTTGTTGACCTGACCGATTTTCATTCCCGCACCGCCTCCCTGGAGGAACTGCGCGCCTATGTTCCCCAGGCGGTCGATGTCCTTGATTTCAAACCCCACAACGTCAGCGTGGAACCGACCGCGCCCTGAAACCACAACCCTCATGATTCCCCCCGTGAAAATCTTTGGAACCGACGGCGTCCGCGGCACCGCCAACATCGAACCCGTCACCGCCGAAACCGCCCTCAAGCTCGGCCGGGCCGCCGCCCACGTCTTCAAGAACCTCGAAAGCCGCCCGCGCGGCCGGGGCAAACACAAAATTGTCATCGGCAAGGACACCCGCCTCTCCGGCTACATGCTCGAAAACGCCCTTTCTTCCGGCCTCCTCTCCATGGGCGTGGATGTTCTGCTCATCGGCCCCCTGCCCACGCCGGGCGTGGCTTACGTCACCCGCAGTCTGCGCGCCGACGCCGGCATTGTCATCACCGCCTCCCACAATCCTTACGCCGACAATGGCATCAAGTTCTTCCGCGCCGACGGTTACAAGCTCGATGACGTGATTGAAGAGCGCATCGAAAAGCTCGTCTTCAGCGGCGAAATCAACACCATCCGCCCCACCGCCGACGAAATCGGCAAGGCCGTGCGCATTGACGACGCCCTGGGCCGTTACATCGAGTACGCCAAAAGTTCCTTTCCCCGCAATTTGACTCTCGAAGGGCTGCGCCTGGTGGTGGATTGCGCCCACGGCGCCGCTTACAAATCAACCCCCTGCGTCCTCCGCGAACTCGGCGCCCAGGTCATCGTCCATGGCGACAAACCGGACGGCACCAACATCAACCACGACTGCGGCTCGATGCATCCCGAACATCTCTGTTGTTTGGTCCGCCAGCACAAGGCCCATTTGGGTCTGGCCCACGACGGCGACGCCGACCGCGTCATCCTCTGCGACGAGAAAGGCGCGTTGATAGACGGCGATGACATGCTCGCCATCCTCGGCCTGGAACATCTGGCCAATGGCACTTTGCGCGGCAACACCCTCGTCGCCACCGTCATGAGCAACGCCGGGCTGGAAAGGGTCATTCAGAAAGCAGGCGGCAAAGTGCTGCGCGCCCCGGTGGGCGATCAAAACGTCCTGGCGGAAATGCTCAAGCACAATCTCAACCTGGGCGGCGAGCAAAGCGGCCACCTCATTCTGCGCGATCACAGCACCACCGGCGACGGCCTGGTCGCCGCCCTGCAAATTCTGCGCGTGATGAAAATCAGCGGCAAACCGCTCTCGCAACTGGCCGCCTGCTGGACGCGCTTTCCCCAATTGTTGACCAACATTATCGTGCGGGAAAAGAAACCGCTGGACGCAGTGGATGGATTGCCCGCTTTGATGGCCAAGGCCGAGGCCGACCTGCAATCCCAAGGCGGCCGCGTCTTCCTGCGCTACTCCGGCACCGAGCCAAAAATCCGTCTGCTCCTCGAGGGTCCCAAAGCCCCCGCGCTCCAGCGCTGGAACCAGAAAATCTCCCGCCTCCTGAAGAAGGAACTCGGCGCCTGAGGTTCCATCCCCAACTTCACCACCATGCGCGGCATGAAATTAATCAAAGGCCAACCCTCCTGGCGCATTGCCTCCAATCGCGTGGAAGCTTTCGTCACCCAATTGGGCGGGCAGCTCGGCCCGATTACCTTTGACCGCAAGCAACGGAAGATTGCGCCCTATTCGGTGGCCCCGTGGGCGCAGGAGAAGCTGGATCCCAGGACGCCGGCCATGTTGCAGGCTTTGCGCGGCGATTTTTTCTGCCTACCATTCGGCGGGAATGCGACCGCGTTCGGCGGGGAAAAACATCCCCCGCATGGCGAAACCGCCAATGCAAAGTGGCGCCCGGAGAAATGCCCGGCGGGCGGAACGTCGCTGCGTCTGAGCCTCAAAACCAGGATTCGCCCCGGCCGCGTGGACAAGGAGATTTCCCTCCGGGACGGCGAGGACGCGGTTTACATCCGGCACACCATCCGCGGCATGGCCGGGCCGATGTGCATGGGGCATCACGCCATGTTGAAGTTTCCCGATGGTGAGGGAAGCGGGAGGATTTCGACCAGCCGGTTTCTCTATGGGCAGGTGTTGCCGGAGATCTTCGAGCAGCCGGAACTGGGCGGCTACTCCGCGCTCAAAGTGGGCGCGGAATTCGATTCGCTGGAGGCCGTGCCGTTGGCGGCGGGCGGGTCGGCGGACCTGACTCGCTATCCCGCGCGCCGCGGATTCGAGGATTTGGTGATGATGGTCAGCGACTCAGACCTGCCGTTTGCCTGGACGGCGGTGACGTTTCCGAAGGAGCGGTTTGTCTGGTTCGCATTGAAGGATCCGAAAGTCTTGCGGGAAACCGTCTTTTGGCTTTCCAACCGCGGGCGCCATTATCCGCCATGGAGCAGCCGCCATTTGAATGTGATGGGCTTCGAGGATGTCACCGCTTATTTTCATCTCGGCTTGGCGGAATCGGCCAGGCCAAATCCCATTTCCGCCAAAGGCTGGCCGACTTCCCTCATGCTCAATCCCGCCACGCCCTTGGTCGTCAACTATATCATGGGCGTGGCGGCGATCCCGCCCGGCTTTGACCGCGTGGCGGCGGTCGCACCGGGCGCGGACAATCAATCCCTCATTCTCAAAGCGCCGGGCGGGCGGAAAGCGATGGCAAAGGTTGATCTGGGCTTTCTATTTCTTGATTAATATCTTGATCTTGCAGGGAAAAAGTAGTAAGTCTTATCCCATGAGTCGCTTTGGGACCAAGCCCATCAGGATCAAGCGCAAAACGCCCCGGCTTTTTCTGCGGCTGGTGTTTTGTCTGGCGTTGGCTGCTTTCGGAATGGGGCCGGCAGCCGTGGCGCAGCCGGGAAACGACAACTTCGCCAATCGAATCCTCCTTCACGGATCGAACCTCACCGTCACCGGCACCCTGGCCAGCGCCACCGCCGAGCCTGGGGAACCGTTCCTGGACGGAATTTCCAGCGGTCAAACGGCGTGGTGGAGTTGGACCGCGCCGACCAACGGCATCGTGACCTTCTCTGCAAACTCACCTGATTTCAATCCTCTGGTGTCCGTTTACGTGGGAAACAATCTGGCCAGTCTGGCGCTGGTGGCCAGCAACAATTACCTTATATGCTACGACGATGGGGCCTGCGGCTGTCATTGGCGCATGAGGGATCAGATCACCTTCCATGTCGCCGCCGGCCAGCACTATCAATTTGACCTGGATTCTCCCATTATCACTGACGCCTCATGGACTGGGTCCTGGAGCGGGTGGGAGTGGGGTTTTACAGGGGTTACAATCATTATTGTAGATCCAACTTATCCCGAGGGCGATTCGGTGCCCGCCACCAACTTTGTCCCCGTCACCCCCATCGTTGCTGACCAAACCAGCCACGTCACGCCGCACCGGATGGACTGGAGCGTGACGATGACCACCAACATTATCCCCGGCGGGGACGTGTCCCTGCAACTCCAATTCACACCCGCGCCGCGCAATGACGAATTTGCCCATCGGCTGAAGCTCTGGGGAGCGCGAACCCACGTCAACGCCTCCAACTACGGAGCGACCTCCGAACCGGGCGAACCGGACAAAATGGGAAATCCCGGTGGAAGTTCGATCTGGTACACTTGGACCGCCCTCGCCTCAGGCAGAGTATCCCTCTCAACGAATAATGTGCCGCCTTACCTGCCGCCTTCGTATTACGACGTTGTTTATGGCGTTATTGATTACTCCGGTCCGCAAGCCCCCACTTGCGGAAACGCCGTTGACCAAAACCCGCCGCCGCCATTCTTTCCCGTGCTCGCGGCTTTCACGGGCACCAACGTCGCTTCCCTCACCCCCGCCAATTGTCTGCCTATGGGACTGGACGCCTATCCTTACGCCATTGAATTCGACGTCCTCGCCGGCCATGCCTACCAAATCGCCGTGGACGGCAATATGGGAACGACCGGCGACATGATTCTTTCCCTCGCGCTGACGACTCCCGCCGTCAACGCCACTTTCGCCCATCGCATCGGGCTGCGCGGCATTTACGTGGTTGTCACGGGCTACAACGCCGGCGCGGCTCCTCAACCCGGCGCCCCAAACCTCGGCAACGGCTCAACCGGCAAAATCGCCTGGTGGTCCTGGAAGTCGCCGGTCAGCGGCGCCGTTTCCATTGATTTGAGCGCAAGCGACTTTGCCTTTCCCGCCGCCGTCTTCACCGGGAATGTGCTCAGCAATTTGAGCTTGGTGGCCGCGGGCGCGGGTGGCCTCTCCTTCGACGCGGTTGCCGGCCGCACCTACCAGATCGCGGTGGGTGACGCTTCCGGCCTGACGGGCGAGATCAAGATGACCTTGCAGGCGCCGGTGACGGCCGTTCCCCTGGCCAGGATACTGCGGAGAACTCCCTCCAATTCCGCCCTGCTATTTTTCGGCGCGTCCCCCGGTCAGGTGCTGCTGTTGCAGAGATCCAGGGACGGCGTCCAGTGGCGTGACGTGCAAACCGCCACCGCCCGCCAGAGCGGCGTGGTTTTCTACGTCACCCCCGCCCCATCGCCCACC
>Ga0182027_10001070_pt1 | contig 46033 bp, 47 predicted proteins | sample 712E1DmetaG_FD_121300 | JGI IMG/M metagenome (GOLD analysis project Ga0182027, IMG submission 121300) | Permafrost microbial communities from Stordalen Mire, Sweden - 712E1D metaG (Illumina Assembly) | ecosystem: Environmental > Terrestrial > Soil > Wetlands > Permafrost | place: Sweden...
CATTGCAGACCACGCCTTCGGGCGCCACCTTGAAGTCGAGGCGCTGGGCGCTGGCGGCGTAGCCGTCGTGATAAGGGGTCGCGGACGAGCCGAGTTCCAACTGGACGGCGTCGACGAGGACGCCCGCGGTTTTGGCCGCGTCATCGATCATCACATAGGCCCCGGTCGCGTCCGACGGGGCGGTGAAGCTGCAGGCGGCGCGGGTGTAAGCACTGGTGAACGGCAAGTTGAGCGCCAGGCGTCCGTCCTCGGCCCGAGCGCAATTATCACCGGTCGGCGGCGCTACGGAGGAGCCGTCCTGCGCGGTGAAGATAAAACGGATCCGCGGCTTCGGAGTCCCGCTGCCACCGTCCTGGCGGGAGTAGGCCGAGACCGTGTACTGGGCGCCCGGCGTGATGTTCGGCACGATCTGCATGTATTGGCCCAGCCGGACGGTGACGTCGCCCTCAAAGGACTGGCCGTTGCCGTGCTCGTAGAGATCAGGCGCGTTGTGCACGTTGTCGCTCGCGCGCCATTCGTTCCAGCTGGAAGCCGAGGTTTCCTGGTTGCCGTCGCTGGACTCAAATCCGGAGTTGGCCAAGAGGTTGAACGCGCCGGGCGTGACGTTGACGAAGGCGCGACAGCCGACCTTGGCCTGGGTGCAGGCCTCGGCCTTGGCGTCCAGGAACGTCGAATCCATGGGCGCGGCCGAGAAAGCGGCGGCACCGTTCAGGGCCACGTCGTCGAAGTAGACGCGCTGGCCGCCGGCGTTTTCAGTCCACAGAATCACCTGGGCCAGAGGGAAACCGTCCGGAACCGTGAACTGGCAGGACTGGGTCAGGTAGCCCGAGTTGGACGGGACGGCGGCCAAGAGCACCTTGGAACCCGTCACTCCGCCCATGACATTGGGATCGCCCCAAGTGCCGGTGCCGCAAGTCTGCTGGGTGATCACGGGGCCGCAACTGTCGCCGGCGGCCGGACAGTCAGAAGCGCTGTTGCAGGACTTGGCCAAGCCGTTCACTTGGGTCTTGCGGCAGAGGCCGGCGGCATCATGTCCGTCCTCGTCCGTCAAAGTCACCTGCATGACGGCCCGGGTGTTCGGGTTGACCTGGCTCGCCCGGCTCGAGAAGGAAAGCTGGTAGGACTGGCCGGGGATGAGCTTGACGACGCTGTCGTAAATATTGCCCGTGGCGGTGGCGGTGGTTGAGACTGAAGTCTCAAGCAGACTGCTGTCGTTGCTCACCCAAGCGGCACCGTTGCCGTGGTACGAATTCTGACCGGTCGAGTCGAGTCCGATGGTGCCGCTCGAGCCGATCATGGACCAATCGCGGATCCTGCCGGAGATGACGTCCTCGAAGCCGCCGTTCGGGACGGCGTTCTGGACGTTGGAGTAGGCGCGGCAGCCGGCGTTGTCGGCGTTGCAGATGCCGGCGCGGACGGTGTTGAGATTGTAGGCCACCCGCTGGCCGCTGGGGGTCGAGAGTGACTGGCAGGAGGCGTACTCGGACTCGCAGGCGTCAGCGTCAATCTTCCAGGTGTTGGCTTCGCGGGTGCAGTAGCCATAACCGCCCTGGCAGTTGCCCTTGGCGTCCTCGCTGATGCAATTGGCGGCGTCGACGCAGACCTGGGCGCGGACCGCGGTGCTCGGGTCGAGCAGGGTCGGCCCTGATGCCATCATGCGACACATGGCCTTGGGGGCCTTCAGCACCCAATCGGGGTCGATCAGGTGACACCAGGGGTGCGCTGGGCTCGGCAGCTGCGAGGCGTCGAAGACCTGATGCCCATGGCCGTCATCCTTCGTGGGGCAATCGTTGAAACGATCCATGACTTCCTTCAGCGTCACCGGATTGTTGGTATCGTTGAAGGGCGAGTTGGCCGCCAGCTCCCAGCCGATTGGGATGATGAGGGCGGCACGCAGCTTGGCGAGGTTGCTGTAGCAGAACGCCTCCAGATAACAGCCGGGGGCGCTGTTCTTGGGGCTTGAGGCCGGCACCAGGCGCCAACCGCCGTTGATGTAGCCCTGGTCGATGGCCTGACTGACCGTGACGGGCGAACCTTCGTCCGCGCGGTTGACGGCAATCAGGAACTGGCTGTCCATCACGCAATTGAACTGGCTCTTGCCCGTGTCGGGACAGGCGCTGAAATCGAGCAGGGGGGCGTAGTTCGTGGTGCTCAAGATCGGCGCCGAGAGCAGGCTGGCGTTGGCAAGCGCGGCGGCCGCCTGATCGCTCACGTCGACGACGGCGTTCGGGTTTGACAGGAAATCACTGACTCTTTGTCCGGCGTTACCCTCGCTGCTGCCCGAAAGGGCGACCAAGCCGAGATTGAAAACCTTTTTCATCAGCTTCTCGGTCAGCGAGTTGGTGAAGGTCTTGAGCGCGGCGGAAAGGACGCCGTAGGCGCCGTCGGCGAAAGCGCTGGTGGTGATCTGGGTGTCCGCCAAAGTCTGGTCCTTGGCCATGTCCCCCGACCGGCGCATCGAGTCCTGAACCACCGTGGCCGGCGTCTTGATCTGGCCGGAAATCGTGTCGGTGACGCTCTTGAAGCCCCCGCTGGCGGCCGCCGAGGTGACGGCTGCCGACTGCTTCTTGTCCATCAGCTCCAGCGAATAGCGGTTGAACTCCAAGGCCGACGAGAGCGAACTTTGGCCGGGCGTGAACATGACGCCGACGTTACTCAAGACTTGGTCGGTACTCTGGCTGGTGAACTTGTCCCAGTTCTTGGAGACCTGGTTCCAGTTGCACTTCGGCTGGGGCTGGTTGCCGTAGTGCATGCCGAGGCCGTTGATGAAACCAAGCTTGATGTTCAGGGCGATCTTGGGGTCCGTGGGGTTGCAGAGGTTGATGCCGAAGGCCTGGAGGCCGGCCGCCTGGGTGAAGGTTCCGAGCGCCTCGCCGGCGGCGTCGAGCGCGGTGTTCTCGGCGTATTTCTTCCAGTCCGTGACGAAGAGCGGCTTCTGGCCTTGGCCGCCCGAGGCGACGTAAGTGGCCGTGTCGTAGGCGATGCGCTGGGTGAAGTATTGAAGGGCGTTCAGCAAGGCCATGGCCGCGGCGTTGGTCAGGGTCTTCTTGACCGTCGTCCAGGACCAGGCCTTGGCCGTCGTGGCGTTATTGGAACCCGAACTGGCGGCCGTCTGGCCGGCGCTGGCGGCCGTCTTGGCGGTGGACTGGGCGGTCTGGGCGGTGGCCGTCTCGACGCCCGGGTCGGAAACAGCCATCTGGGCGTAAGCCGGAGCGGGGGCGGAGAAGACGGCCAAGCCGAAGACGGCGGTGAAAATGAAGGCCGTCAACACGCCACCGAGAGCCGCCTTCGTCCAGAATTTCACGCCAGATGATTGCATATGGGCTGATTTCTATGGCTGGGCCGTGGGGTTGCCCTGCTGGGCTTGAGCCTCGTTGAGCGAATCTTGGTAGAGCTGCAGCAAGGTCGCATCGTCGACGCCGGCGAGATCCGAAGCCTTGACGCCGGAGTTGATGAGGAGCTGACGGACCTGGTCGGGCGTGGGGTTGAGCATGGCCTGGACGACGGCGGCACTGGCTTCAGACGCGGAAGCCGAAGCCGTGAGGTCCGCCGGCGTAACCGGAGTTTCACCCGGCAAAGCCGACAAGTCCACTGACGTGCCCGTCCCCGGTGTCGGCGGCAACAAGCTGCTGTTGCCGAGCGGACCGCAATTCTGGCCCTCCGGGCAGTTGGGGTTGGTGCCGTTCATCAGCTCCTGCTTGTCGGAAATGCCGTCGGAGTCGGAGTCCGCCAGGTACGGGCTGGTGTGGTAGACATAGGTCTCGTCATAATCAGAAAGGCCATCGTGGTCAGTGTCCTGGGTCTTCATGGCGGCGAGCTTGTCCTGCTCGATCTGGTCCAAGGATTTGTAGTCCGAGGTCACGTGAGACGAGTTCACGATCTGGGCGTGAATGAACCAGACGCCGAGGCCGACGCCGACGATGCCGACAAATAAAACAACCCACGCGCCAACGCGGTTCGTACGAGCTTGATTTAGCTCGTCAAACTCCTTTTCGGGCATGGGCCCATCGTATCACAACCTCCCAGCCAAGAATAGCCATTTTGCCAAGGGAATCTTCTCGGGACGTTCCTGGGGATCCTGACCCAGGGCCCGGAGCTTCACGGCGGCGTCAGGACCTAGGACGGGACGCAGGGAATTGGCTAAGGTCTTGCGTTTTTCGGCATAGGCGGCTTCCGTGAGACGAAAAAGAAGCCGTTCTTGGGCTGGTTCGAGGAGCGGTTCCGGACGCAAATCCAATTGGATGACGCAACTATCGACGTGGGGCGGTGGATTAAATGCGCTTGGCGATACCGAAAAGAGCATTTTTGTCAAGGCATGATATCCACAGAAAACCGCCAAACGGCTCCATTTTCCGCCCTGGACGACGATTCGCTCCCCCACTTCTTTCTGAATCATCATCGTCATCGAAACCGGCCGATGCTTCCCGACTAAGAACTTCTTCAAAACCTCACTAGTGATCTCGTAAGGCAGGTTAGTGACGATTTTGTAGGTACCGCCGACGAGATTTTTTAGCTCTGATTCGTCAAATTCTAAGATGTTGCCTTGATGAATCTCAACCGGTACGGGCCAAGTCTTGGCCTTAAGTTCGGTTGCCAGATTCCGATCTATCTCAATCGCTACGACTTTCTTAACTTTTTGGGCTAATTCTTGCGTCAAAATCCCCTGCCCCGGCCCGATTTCCAAGACCGTATCAGCGGGGCCGACGCCAGACTCCTCGACAATCCGCTGGACGATGCCGACGTCCTTCAAGAAATGTTGGCCGTATCGTCTGGGCATGGGCTAACCTTAAAAATCAATTGGCCCGGCGCGAAGGATGATGGGAAGGCCATGATCAAAACCGACAATGGTCGATGGGGGCGTTGGGCGAAGCGTCCGGGCGTCAAGGACAAAATCCGGCTTGAACCCAATATCGTGAATGACGCCGGGGATGTCGTACTTGGTCGGCTCGCCGGACATATTGGCGGAAGTGCTGACGATGGGCCGGCCCAGACGAGCGGCGAGGGCGCGGGCGACCAAGTTCGAGCTGACGCGCAAGGCCGTGGTTGATTCGTGCTGAGTCTGCCGTTTGTCGGGAAGCCTGAGCGTCAGCGGCCCCGGCCAATATTTGCGCGCCAACCGACGTGCTTCAGCGTTGAAGCTGACCACTTTCTGGGCCATGTCGAAGGACGAAACGATGAGGGGCAGGAGTTTCTCGCGTTCCCGTCCCTTGACCTTGCAGAGCCGACGACGAGCCGCGAGATTGGCGGCGTCGCAGCCCAAGGCGTAGGCCGTCTCGGTCGGGTAGACGACGAGACCGCCGCGCTTCAAGACCGCCACCGCCTCACGGAGGTAGCGCGGATCCGGGTGCTTCGGGTCAATGGGGACGATTCGCATATTTGACCTAATATACCCGAAAAGCCCCTACCTGTCCATACTGGCGGGCAATGGACCGGCTCAAACCTTGATTTCCTTGGCGAATTCCTCGAGGTCCTCCTCGGTCTGGCATTTGCCGAGCTGGCGGAAGGTGCCAGGGCCGAAAGTTTTTTCGATGAGGCGACCGAGGGCGAGCAGCCTGCCGGTCAGGGCCGCGCGGGCGAAGAGATCGAAGACTTCCTCGCGGTCCTGGAAGTCGCTCTGATTGCAGGCATAGAGGGCGTCAACGAGCTTGTTCAGCGCGGCGCGCGGGCGGACGTACGGACGGAAAGTCAGCTCGACGTGTAGCTCCTTAGTCTCGCCATTCTTGACGGGAATCAGGTGCATCGCATACGGCTCTTTTTTTGCCACCTCCGGCCGTATGGCCAAGAAGCCCTTCAGCGCGCTGGTCTCACCGGCGAAAAGCCCGTCCTGGCGCGCATCTTCGGCCGCCAGTTTCTGCAACTCGACGGTCACGGCCTCGTCCAGCAGGTTGAAGCGCCACTGGCCATCGCGAGTCCGGAGCCCTAGGCCCGACCGGCGTGCTTCCGTCGTGGCCTCGTCGGCGTCCTCGTAATAGACGGCGTTCTGGGACTGGAAAGCCTTAGCGTGGATCATCTCGTGAATCGCATGCTCGAGCACGACCAGGCGCGCCGGATCCTCCTCGCAGAATATGGCCTGGAGGTCCGGGTGGTAGAACGCGCCGGTGCCCTCACCGAGATTGAACTTGGCCTTGAATGTCGGCCACTTCACCTTGGGCACCACGTGGATGTTGGCTGTCGGCAGGCCGAAATCAGCGACGCCATACCGATTGAGCAGCTTGTTGGTGGCACGATTGGCGAACTCGAAAATCTGGAGCTCTTCCGAAGTAGGCGGACGCTCCAGGCCTTTCAGCTCGGGGATTTCCTGCTGGGAAAATTTCTCCGCGAAATGTCCCGATACTTCGGCCCGAACCTCGGCTTCCTTGGCATCGGAGCCGGCGCCCGAGACGACGATATTGTCGATGGCGGATTTCGGCTCACCGAACTTGCTCATAGCGATTCGACGAATTCGAGGAACGCAGAGCCGTCCGCCTGCTCGCCGAGTTTCTTGAAGGCACCTTGGCCGAAAGTCTTCTCGACCGCCTGGCCGATTTCCTTCAGGTCGCCGGTGAACATGGCGCGCGCGAACTTGTCGAACCATTCCTCTCTCCCCTGCGCGGGCTCGGGGCCGCGCCGCCGGAGCTTTTCGATGAGGAGGTCGAGGGCTTGGCGCGCCTCCGGATAGTCGTACGAATAAAATTTTTCCTCCGGAAAACCGTCCACGTCGGGTTCCCCGGTCTCGATGAAAGCCACGTCACCAGCGGCGATTTCGCGCGCTTCCCGAAGGCGCGTGGCTTCATCCTTCAGGCTCGGCGTTTTTTCGACGGCATCGCGCATGATCCGCTTGGTCAGCCCTTCCGTCACGGCCTCGTTCAGGGGATTGAAACCATAATTGAACTTTTCCCGGCCCGGCAGGACCTTTAGGATCGTCAAACCGACCCGGTGTTGGTCGAGATTGTCGCCGTGAACATACACGGCCCCGAACGACTGGGCGTGGATCGTCTCGTGCAGGAGATTGCGGGCCATCTCGGCCCGAGTCTTGGTTTCCACGAAAATGAGGTTCTGCTCCAGAATATCGAAGTAGGCCGGCGAGCCGATAAGTTCGCGCCCTTTCATGCTGATCAGGTGATAATTATCGGGCGGAATGGTTCGCGACGGCAGACCGTACTTCTCACGCAGCTTTTCGACTTCACCGTTGACGACGTCAATCAGCTCGAGCGTCTCGGGCGTCTTAGGTCGCTCGAACATTCTCCTCAAGTCCTCGAGTTTCTGCGTCTCGAAACGGCGCGCCATCTCGGCCTGGGCGTCTGCCTGTTGCTTGTCAGTGCCGCCGCTGTAGCGGTCGACGGATGATCTCGGGCCTTCGAAGTGGCTCATAGCAGCTGTTTTTGGCCTTATTCCTCGTCCTCTTCGGCTTCGGCGGCGTGACTGGCGAGATAGTCGGCGGGGTCCTTGCTCCACTTTAGATACGCTTCGACAAAAGGTTCAAGGGCGCCGTCCAAAACCTTCTCGGCGTCGGCGAGCTTGAGCTTGGTGCGGTGGTCGCGGACCATCTTGTACGGCTGGAGGACGTAAGAGCGGATCTGGTTGCCCCAGGCGGCGCTGTGATACTCGCCGCGGAGCTTCAGTCGCTCGGCTTCCTGCTTCTGAATCTCGATGGCGGCGAGCTTGGCTTTGAGAAGTTTCATCGCCACCTCGCGGTTCTGCAGTTGCGAGCGCTCGTTCTGGCAGGTGACCATGATGCCGGTCGGCAGGTGCACGATGCGCACGGCCGAATAGGTCGTCTGGACGCTCTGGCCGCCGTGACCGCCCGCGAGATAGGTGTCGATGCGAAGGTCCTTGGGGTCGATCTTCACGTCGACGGCGTCGCCGAGGTCGGGAATGACCTCGATGTCGGCGAAGCTGGTCTGGCGGAGCTGGTCGGCGTTGTAGGGCGAGAGGCGCACCAGGCGGTGGACGCCGTGCTCGGACTTCAGCCAGCCGTAAGCCCACTGGCCCTCAACCTCAATCGTGGCGGTCTTGATGCCCGCCTCCTCGCCCCGCGATTCGTTGAGGAGCTTGACCTTGAAACCCTTGCGCTCGCAAAAGCGCATGATCATGCGCAGGAGCATCTCGGCCCAGTCCTGGGCTTCGGTGCCGCCGGCGCCGGCGTGAAAAGCGAGGATGGCGCCCTTCCGATCGTAACGTCCGTCGAAGAGCGTCAAGAACTCGAGCTCCCGGAAGCGGGCCTCGATCTCGTTCATCTGGTCCTCGACCTCGGGGCGGAAGGCGGCTTCCTCCTCGGGCGACTTGATCTCGTTGACTACTGAAACCGCGTCGGCAATGCCGCGCTCCAATTCGTCCCAGGTCTCGATGCCCTTGTGGAGCTCGGAGATGCGTTGGGAGATCACGCGCGCGCGCTCGGGCGTATTCCAAAATTCCGGCGTCTGCGTCTCGGCCTCTAGCTTCGCGAGTTCCGCGCGAGATTCGGCGTTGTCAAAGAAACCTCCGCGTGGCGGCGATGCGCTGCGAGAGCGATGCGGCCCTATCGAGAATATCTTTCATAGTCGGCGGTCAAATTAACTAACTTTCTTACCCATCAATTCGTCTCTTAAGTGCTCAATCCTGCCCGCATCCCTCTTTTCCCGAGCACACACCTGTTCACTGAACGCATCGGGGAATTTCGCTTGGGCGAGGCTGGTAACGGCCCGTTCAAGGTTGTACAAGGCGCTGCGAATATTTTCTGTCATCAGGCTGGCGGCTTCACGTGATGCGTCATCGATCGCGCCGACTGAACGTTGTGCCAAGACTTCAAGTTGCGTTTCCTGACTCTTGGAAGAGCGCAGGCGCTCCAACTGACCGATGGCGTTCTCAAGATCAAAGAGTGCCTCGTTGCTGGGTTGTTTATAGATTTCTTTTCGAATCTCTTCCTTGGCTGATCTAAGCTCGGCGGGTTCAATTTTCTCAAGCAGACTCCTGAGATAACCGAGATGTTCTTCGTATTTAGCTTGCAGCGCAGGCGTCTCATCTACCTTCATTTCCTTAATCCTGCGCAAACGCTCGCTGGCGAGAGTTGGGATTGCTTTTTTCTCCATTGTCATACTGATAAATTTTACCAATTTACTTTCTGGACGTACTGGCCGAGGAACGGAATCGCCCACTTCTCGCCCTTCAGCGTCTTGACGATGGCGATGACGTTGACGACCAGCATCGAGAGCACGGCCAGGCCGCCGACGAGCGGGATCCAGGACACGAACGAGACCAAGACCCAGGTCAGGAAGAGGAGCAGTCCCTGCTTGGCGTGGAACTGGCAGAACTCGCTCTGCCGGTCCGCGAGCGGGAGCAGGAAGAGCACGAAGACGTAGGAGAACGCCGCGCGGACTCGTTCAGACTTGTTCATATGACTGAATCTTAGCATTTTTGGACCGAAATTTCAAGAGCCGGAAAACAAAAGCCGCCCCGGATATGGGGCGGCTTTGGGTGTCTGGGCTTTAGAAGTCCATGCCGTGACCGCCTTGGGCGGGCGCGGAGTCCTTCTTCTCGGGAATCTCGGCCACGACGGCCTCGGTGGTCAGGAACACGACTGCGACCGAGACGGCGTTCTGCAGGGCCGACTTCACGACCTTGACCGGGTCGACGATGCCGGCGGCCAGCATGTCGTCCTCAAGCGTCTCGTTCTTGGCGTCGTAGCCGGCGCGCTTCTGGCCGCCTTTGATCTTCTCCACGACGGCGTCGATGATGTCCTGGGAGTTCTTGCCGGCGTTCTTGACGATTTGCATCATCGGGCTCATGAGCGCCGACGCGACGAGCTCCCGGCCGATCTTTTTCGAGATCGCGACCGAGCCGATGACCTTGGCCGCCGGAGCGGCGGTGATCTCCAGGCAGGACCTGACGAGGGCCGAGCCGCCGCCGGCGACGATGCCGGCCTCGAGCGCGGCCTTGGTGGCGTTCACGGCGTCCTCGATGAGGTACTTCTTCTCCTTCATCTCGGACTCGGTGGCCGCACCGACCTTGATGACGGCGACGCCGCCGGTCAGCTTCGCCAGGCGCTCCTGGAGCTTCTCCTTGTCGAAGTCGGAGGTGACCCCGGCGAGCTCGTTCCGGATCTCGGCGACGCGCTTCTTGATTTCGTCCGCGGCGCCCTTGCCGCCGACGATGGTGGTCTTGTCCTTGGAGGCGGTGATGCGGCTGGCGCGGCCGAGGTCATCGAGGGTCACCTGGTCCAGCTTGAGGCCGACTTCCTCGGAGACGACACGGCCGCCGGTCAGGATGGCGATGTCCTTGAGCATCTCCTTGCGGCGGTCGCCGAAGCCCGGGGCTTTCACGGCCAGGGCCGAGAAGGCGCCACGCAGCTTGTTGACCACGAGCGTCGTCAGGGCCTCGCCATCGACGTCCTCGGCGATGATGACCAGCTCCTTCTGGCCGGCGGCGGCGATCTTCTCGAGCGCCGGCAGGAGCTCCTGGATCGAGGAGATCTTCTTGTCGGTGATGAGGATGTAGGGGTCGTTGTAAGTGGACTCCATCCGCTCGGCGTTCGTGACCATATACGAGGAGACGTAGCCGCGGTCGAACTGCAGGCCCTCGACGTGTTCGGTCTCGACAGCGACGCCTTGCGACTCCTCGACGGTGACGACGCCGTCCTTGCCGACCTTCATCATCAATTCGGCCAGGAGCGTCCCGACGGACTCATCGTTGTTGGCGGAGATGGTGGCGACCTGGGCGATCTTCTTCTTGTCGCCGGCGATCTGCTCGGCTTGCTTGTCGAGGTTGGCCAGGACTTCCGTAGCCATCTCCTGCATGCCGGCGCGCATCGCGTGGACGTCAACCTCGAAGCGGGAGGTCTTGATCTTCTCGAAACCGAGGCCGATCAGCTCCTGGGCCAGCAAGGTCGAGGTGGTGGTGCCGTCGCCGACGGCGTCGTTGGTCTTGGACGCGGCCTCGCGCACGAGTTCCGCCCCCATGTTCTCGGTCTTGTCGGCGAGATCGATCTCCTTGGCGACGGTGACGCCGTCCTTGGTGACGACGGGCGCGCCGTAGCCGCGCGAGAGCACGACGTTCTTGCCCTTGGGGCCGAGCGTCGCCTTGACCGCGTCCGAGAGCTTGTCGACGCCGGCCTTGAGCTTCAACCGCGCTTCCTCGCCGTAAAAAATTTGCTTTGCCATAGTTTATTTTAGCCTTCGATTACGCCGGTGATGTCGGCTTCGGAAACCAGAAGGTATTCCTGGCCGTCGATCTTGATCTCGTCGGACGCGTAGGACTTGAAGACGATCTTGTCGCCGACCTTCACGTGCATCGGCGCGATCTTGCCGTCGTCCTGGGTCTTGCCGGGGCCGATGGCGATGACCTCGCCCTTCTCCGGGCGTTCCTTGCCGACGGTTTCCGGCAGGATGATGCCGGACTTGGTGACTTCATCGCGCGCGAGCGGCTTGACCACGACGCGGTCACCGAGGGGACGCAGTTTCATAGCGTGTCTGATTAACTTGATTCTATTGGTTTAAATTGGAGGTTAGCAATCAGACGCGAGGACTGCTAACGAGGCAATAATAGCCTGAGACACATCATCGGTCAAGAGGCGAAGTTCAGATAAAAAAATCGGGCCGCAGATGGGCCCGAGACGGTCACTTCTTGGGGATGACGACCTCGATACGGACGGCGCGCTCCCGGGGCCGATTGGGCAGGAAGGTCAGCTCGACCCTGAAACCCTCGCGCCGAAGCGTCTCGACGCTCGACATGAGCGCCGACATCTCACCCCGCCAGGCGGGCACATCGACATTTGCCGAAGGATACAGGCGCGACTTCAAGGCGGCGTTCAGGAACAGCCTGGCATAAGAGTTCGAGCCGGGGACGTCGAGGAGCCCAGACAGCTCGTAAAGCGCCCCGACGATTCGTATGTACGCAGCGAGCTTGGGCGACTTTTCGACGTAGCGGAGATACCGCGCCGTCCTGATGAGCTGCTCGTTCGTCAGCTGGAGAAACCCCAATCGCCGAAAGTCCCGGTCGATTTTCGCGCGAAGCTGGGCGTGAACCCGCAGCATCTGGGCCAATTTCGGACGCCAGACTTTCTGTGATTTCTTGAGCATGTAAGGAACCTCCTAGGAGATTGGTATCACTAAAAAACCGGCGAAGTCAAGAACCCGTCCTGATTTCAAGCCGACCGCTCGGCCTTGAGGGAGAGGCCAAACAGCAGGCCCGTCAACAAAATTCCGGCATAAGCGGTGAGCGGCCAGTGGTCGAAGCAACCGGCCAATATGGGGATGACGGGGAGGAACAGCGCGGCCATTTCGAGCGGTCCCATGAGCAGACGGCAGTAAGCCCGGGCTTCCATCACCCAGAGCCAGACCGCGCCCAGGAGCAGGAAGAGGCCGAAGACGCCGAGTTCGGCTCCGACCAGGATCGGCACGAAATGGGCCGGCTGGTATTCGTAAGCGTCGGTGAGACGTGGCTCGGCCTCGTCGTAGGCGGCGACTTGGAAGTTGCCGAGACCGACGCCGATTTCGGGATGGGTCCAGAAGAGCTGGATGCCCTGATCAATCGACAGGATCCGCTCCGAGACGGACTGGCCCTCCAGACGTCCGGTACCGAGGGCGCGCGTCGTGAGGAGCGGACCGAGCACCAACGCCAGGAGCGCGGTGGCCAGGACGAGCACGGCGAAGCTTCGGCGGAAGCGGGCGCGGACCTCCGGCCTCCAGAAACGACGCCGGGTGAAAGCCAGGAAAAAAGCAACACCAACGGCCAAGAAGGCGGAACGGGAGAACGAGACGGCGAGTCCCACCAGGAACAGGGTCGCGAGAATGATCCAGACGCGCCGAAAGCGTCGGGTGACGGACGTGAGCGCGAGGGCGAAGGCGAGAATGAGCGCGGCGGCCATGAAGGCGCCAAAGATGTTCGGGTGCGGAGCCAGGCCGTAGGCGCGCAGGAAACGGCCGGTGGCGGTCTCGACGACGACCGAACCCGCCGAAGAGGGCAGGTGCTCGGCCACACCGAGCCAGGTCGAGGCGAAGGCCCGCTGGGCCAGGAACTGCCAGGCTCCGAGCAGAGCGTTCGGGACGTTGCCGAGCACGAAAGCGGCGGCGAAAGCGCGGAGCCCCAAACGCGACTGCCAAATCAAGTAAGCCAGGACGAACCCGACAATGAGACTGACCCAAGTGAAAAAGGCGGCCGTCGGCACTCGGGCCCAAGTGATAGAAAGCCCCGCGAACAGCAGGAACAGCGCCCAGAGCCGGAAATGCCACGGCGACTCCAGCCGCTCGGCGTTCGGCCGACGTCGGATGACGTGGACGAGCAGGGCCGCGAAAATGACGAGCTCCGTCGCGAAAAGCGAGACGGTCCCCTGTTCCCAAGGCACGCCGGCCAAATCCCCCACTCGTTTTATGTAACGGGCCTGCCACGGCAGGAGCGCCACGGCTAAAAGCGTCAAAAAGCCCTCAAGGCCGACGAGGCCGACGAACCTAGATGACACCCGTAACAGCTTGGCGAACATGATTCGAGATTAGCTTTCGAGGCCGAGGTCCACCAGGCTCGCCTGGAACCGGCGCCGGTGCTCCTCACGCCGATCCTGACAATGGAGCTTGAGGACTTCGTCATTGACGACGACACCGGGTCCGCCGGCCGAAAGAGCTGGCGGCATGATGGACCTCTGGAAGCGCCGGGCGGCCGGTTCCAGGCCGCCCAGGATCGCCTCGAACAGGTGCTTGAGCGGCAAGAGGCGCGGCGGGAGCGACCGGCGCGGCACGGCGCGCGGGGCGAGGGCGTTCGGCACGGTCGCGGCAATCCAGGCGTTGCGGGAAAAAAGCGCGTCGGAGACGCCCACCTCGTCGTAGAGCGGGTAGAAGTCGGCGACCCAGCGCGGCAACTCCTCGTCCCCCGGGAACGCCAGGGACTGCAAGTCGAGCGCCGCTTCGGCGACGTAAAATGAGAGGCACATCCCGTCGGTCGCGTCGCGGGGCGTCGGGCGGATGCCGAGTGCCGCCGCGAGGCCGGTCGTGAACAGCCGGGCCGTCCAGACGTGACGATCGGCTGCGATCACGAAAAGGTCGATGTCGCTCGAGTCCTTGGCGCCGGAACGGGCCAAGGTGTTGGAGACGAAGATGCCCCGGACGAAGGGCAGGAACCTAGCCAAGGCGACGAAGCGCCGGGCGCGGGCGTACTTGCGCTCAGCGAGGTCATAGCGGACTAGACGTTCGGTGACGTCGCTGTCACGGCCGGCGAGATAAAAAAGTCCGTTCCTCTCCCCCACCCGACCGGCGGCGCGGAGCGATTCCAAGCCGCTGACGGCCTCGGCGAGAGTCAACTTGACGGGCGCGACGAGCCGCACTTCCTCGGCCGTGAGCGGAAAACTGAAAAGCGCATGCCAGGCGAGCGCCTTCAGGATGGCGGATTCAGTCGGCGACATCTCAAGCCGCGTCGGCCAAGAGGCTCAACGCCTTCGCCTTGGAAAGTTCCAGTTCCCGCGCCAATAGGTCGTCCACGATCATCCGGTCAGCCGTGATGGCAATGACCTGCTCACGCCCGACGAGGAGCTCACCACCGACGAGTCGGGAAGCGACGCCGACCGGTCGCACGCGCCAGCGGACGACCATCTGTGATTCCTCGTCAAAATCGAAACCCACGACCCGCCCGAGACGGATGTTGGACTTAGTCCAGACCGGCAGTTTCAGCAATGTCTTGGCGTCGAGCATAAGCAAAACCGTCAGGGACATTGTAGCCCCTGACGGTTTCTCTCGCTAGTGGAATCCTAGACCTTGTCGACGCCCTGGAGCCGATGCCTGTGGCCCTGCATGAAGACGGCCTGCTGGAGGATCATGAAGAGGGTCGTGAGCAGCCAGTAGAAGGTCAGGCCCGCCGGCAGCTTCCAGCCGATGAAAAGCGTCATAGCCGGCATCATGTAAAGCATCTGCTTGTTCATGATGGCCGTCATGTCCTCGTCCTGGGAGCCGTCGAGCTTAGGTTTGGGCCGCTTGACCTGGATCATCTTCGCTTGGAAGAACTGGGCCACGGCGGCGAGGACGGCGAGATAAATGCTGGGCTTGGAGAGGTCGAGGAACCCGAAGGCCATGACCGAGATAGTGCCGGGGTTCTTGACGAATGGGTACAACAAATTCAGGCTCTTCGAGGCCAAGCCGGCGGTAAGCGCCCGGTAGAGCCCGATGAAGAGCGGCAGCTGCAGCAGGAGCGGCAGGCACGACGAGAAGGGGCTGACCTTCTCGTTCTTGTAGAGCTCCATCATCGCCTTGCCCTGCTTCTCCTTGTCGTCCTTGTACTGCTCCTTGAGGGCGTTCAGCTTCGGCTGGAGCTCCATCATGGCGCGCTGGGTGTGCAGGGACTTGTGGGTGAGCGGCCAGAGCGCCCCCCGGACCAGCACGGTCAGGAGAATGATGGCCAACCCCATGTCATGGAGCGGGAGGTTGTAGAAGACGATGAGTAGGTTGAGGAAGGGCTGGAAGAGGACGGCGGTGAAAAATGCGCCCATATGGCGATTACGCCTGATCCTTAGTTTCCTCCGTCGCTTCCGGTTCCACGACCGCGACGGGCTTCACGACGCCGGCCTCGTGGATGTTGATGCGCCAGGCGGTCAAGCGCGAGGCCAGGCGGACGTTCTGGCCGAGCTTGCCGATCGCGAGCGAGAGCTGGTCGGCCTTGGCGAAGACCTCGGCGGTATGAGTCGTCTCGTCGAGCCGGACCTCCTGGACCTTGGCCGGGGCGAGCGCCTTGGTGATGTAGGAGGCGGCGTCCTCGTCGTAGAGGATGACGTCGATTTTCTCGCCGCCGAGCTCGCTGATGATGGTCTGGATGCGCGTGCCACGCTGGCCGATGCAGGAGCCGATGGGATCGACGTTCGGGTCGTCCGAGGAGACGGCGACCTTGGTTCGGCTGCCAGCCTCGCGGGCGACGGCGCGGACCTTCACGGAGCCGGCGGCGCACTCGGGGATCTCGGTCGAGAAGAGCTTGCGGATTATGTCGGGATGGGCGCGCGAAACGACGACGGCCGGGCCGCGCGAGGTCATGTTGACGGCGACGATGTAGACTTTGATGCGAGCCCCCGGCTGGTAGTTCTCGTTCGGGATCTGCTCCTCGGACGGCATAATGGCGGTGGTGCGACCGAGGTCGACGAGGACCATGCGGCCCTCGCGGCGCTGGACGGTGGCGTTGACGATCTCGCCCTCGCGGCCCTTGAACTCGCCGAAGATGTTGTCGCGCTCGGCCTCACGGAGCTTCTGGGTGATGACCTGCTTGGCGGTCTGGGCGGCCATGCGGCCGAACTCACCCGGCACCGGCAGCTCCAGGCGGAGTGTCTCGCCGAGCGCGACATCCGGCTTGACCGAAACGGCCTCCGAAATCATCATCTCGGTCTTGGGGTTGAAGCGCTTGATGGGGTTGCCCTCGGCATCGAGCTCCGGCTCCTCCGGCGGCAGGTTGCGGGCGTCGCGCTGGGCAGCGACGAGCTCCATGGCGGCGAGCTCCTCCTCGGACGGCAGCTCCTGGTCCTCGACCACGGTCTTCACGTCGAAGGCGCGGATGCCCATCGTCTCGGGGTCGAACTCGATCTTGACGTTCTGGTTCTTCTGGCCGAAATCCTTGCGATATGCCGCGGCCAAAGCGGCCTCGATGGTCTCCATGACTATCTCGTAAGAGATGTGCTTCTCGTCGCAGATCTGCTGAATCGCCTGTACGATCGGTGATGCCATACGCTTGTCTAGAGCCTGTCCTAGTAGGTATTTCCGAGACGGAATCGGATGATTTGTCGTCCGGCGGCGCGAAAATTGAGGAGGGATATCGGGCGATATCGCGACGAGATTTTCACGACGTTCGGGCGGCAAATGGCCGATTACGGGCCGGGAAGACCTGCTGGGACAGGCTCTCACTAGACGTTAAGTTTTTTGAGGATTGAAAAAGACCAGCCTTTATTGAGGCTGGTCTTAACAAACGCAGAGTAACACGGGGCTGTCGCAAGGTCAAGCGGCACCTACAGCTCCACGCCTTCGTGGTGGCGAATTACGGACTTATCCCCCGCCAAATCGACGGCCACGACATCGACGCGGTAGTTCACGTCGGCCAGGCGATGCCGGGCCAAGTAACCGAAGACGGCCCGGCGCAAGCGTTCACGCTTCCAGGACGTCACGGATTCCTCCGGCGTGCCGTAGGTCGCCGTGGTCCGGGCCTTCACTTCGACAAAGACCAGAACACCCCAGTGTTTGCAGATGAGGTCAATCTCGCCCAGCCGGCCGACGTGGACTTGGCGGGCGACGATCTTGAAACCGCGCCGACGCAAGAAGTCCGCGGCCAGGTCCTCACCTCGATTGCCTAAAACGCGAAGCGGCGTCTCCATGACGCCGCTTGTCTCAAATATTGGGTTGTTGTGTCAAGTGGGGTTCCCTATGTCATTCCGAACTGTGTACGTTTTGTCATTCCGAGGCACCATTGGTGCCGAGGAATCGCTTGCCTCTCAAGTCACGCAAGGGATTCCTCGCTAACAGCTCGGAATGACATCAGTCGGTCAGGGTAAATATTTCTTGATGCGGTCCTTCTCGGCGGTCTCGGCCATCTTGTTGGGGATGTCCTTCAGCATTCGCTTCAGCACGAGGGCCAGGCGCACGAGAGTCGCGACCGCGAGCACCGCGAACCAGAAACGGTAGCCGAAGAAGGGCACCTGGTCCTCCGTGAACCAGGCGAGAAGCAGGCCGATGAGGCCGGTCTGGAACAGCACGGCGGCGAGCCGAGCGACGCCCTCGCGCCACATCCGGTTCTCGCGCCGGGAACGGGCGAGGAGGTGCAGGACGACGCCGAGGATGACCAACCCGATGAAGGCGGTGAGGAGGAAACGCAGGACCCACGGCAGGAACGGCGTCGGCAGGGACTCGAACCAGTAGGAGAACTGGAGGAAGTTCGACATAGCAAATCAAAATACTGAACGACCGTCCCTTTATATCCTATCGGCGCGGTTTGGTAAAGACGAGGCCATAATGGTGCGCCCCCGCCTCGAATTCCTTCTTGAAGACGAAGCCCGCGGCCTCGGCCAGGCGCCGGGCGTCCTCCTTGGCCAAGCGCGTCTCGGGCTTGGGGCCCATGGGCCCGCCTTGGGGCTTCCAGTCGACTACGAGGAGGAGGCCGTCAGTGCCGAGGATGCGCCGCGCCTCGGCCAGGGCGAGGTCCTGCCGAACGGCGTTCAGAACGCCGACCATGAGCGCCAGGTCCACGGCGTTGTCGGGGATCTTGGTGCCGCCGAGCGTCTCGATGTTGCCCCAGATCAGGGTGACGTTCTCCTGGCCGGAAATTTTCAGTTGGTTCTTGACCGCTTCGAGGACCGGCCGCAGGATGTCGACGCCGAAGACCATCCCCTTGTCGCCCACCATCCGGGCGGCCGGGAACAGGAAATGGCCGATGTTGCCGACGCCGAGGTCGGCGACCTTCATGTCCTGGCGGATGCCAGCCTCTTCGAGAATGTGGTCGGGGTCGAGCAGGGCCCGACCGGTCGGGAGGTCAATCATATTAACTGAGTCTGCGGAAACCCCTAATAAGGCTCGTGTAGACGTCCTCCTGCGGATTCTTGATGCCGAAGAGCCAGCCGAACAGGCTGATGAAGGCCGTGCGGTAGAGGTCCGTGGCGACCAGGATGCCGATGATCATGAGCAGGATGCCGATGAGCTTGTACATCAAGCGGGAGCCGCCCATGGAAGCCATCTTTTCCTCGGCCCAGGCGATGGAACCGACGTTCTGCTGGAACCAGGCCGTCTTCCAGACGAAGATGAAGCCGACCGCGACGATGACGAGACCCAAGAGGATACGGAGGATCATATTTGACAACCTAGCTTTAGGCTATGGATAGTGTAGCATATTTAGAGTCCACCCCAGTAGGCTCTTAGGCTCGGGCGCTTAGCTCAACGGCAGAGCATCTGCTTTACATGCAGAGGGTTGAAGGTTCGAATCCTTCAGCGCCCACCATTCCCCTTGACAGGAAACCCCGAGTCGGGTAGTATGCCTTCACACCGCTAATCGCACGTCCGTTCGAGGAAGAGGCCGGCGTAACGCCATCCGAATCCGAGAGAGACGCGCGGCGGGTTAAACGGTCGAACGTTAACTCACCACGCAGATAAGTTCCCAATTCGTATGGCGAACAATCGCATTTTCGTCGGTAGCCTGTCCTTCGACGCCTCTGAGGATGACCTCAAGGACGTCTTCTCGAAGGCCGGCACTGTCGTCTCCGTGTACATTCCGACCGATCGCATGACCGGTCGCAAGCGCGGTTTCGGCTTCGTCGAGATGGGCTCCAACGAGGAGGCTGCCAAGGCTATCGAGATGCTTAACGGCTCCGAGATCCATGGTCGCCCGGTGGCCCTGAACGAAGCTCAGCCGAAGGCCCCCCGCGCCTAACGGCACGGACTAGGTCCAAAAGAAATCCCCGACGCCGCAAGGTGCCGGGGATTTTGGTTGTAGATTCGTTTGACAACCGGGTGGCTTTGTCCCACACTCCCCGATAGGAGGGTTCCGATGAACCTAACCTTGATCCTTTCAGGAATTCTCGCCTTGACCGCCCCGGTCGCCACCGGCCTCGACCTGAACGCCGCCGCCCAGAGATACGCCGAGACGCATGCCACCCCGGTCGCCGCCCGGTTGACGCCGGCACCGGAAGCGCGCCTCGCCCCGGAGAGCCAGCCGCGCCGTCCGGCGCCTTGGTCCAGGTTCAGCGTGGAGGCCAGGTGGCAATTCTCGCGGAGCCTCGGCTTCAACCTGCCGTTCCAGTTCCACGACGGTTACGGCCCGAGAGTCGAGTTCCGGCCGACGCCCTGGATGCTGTTCTGGGGCGGGCCGCTCTATAACCCCCGCGACGACAGCGTCAACGGGGTAGTCGTCCTGAAGTTCAGCCTCTGGAGGTTCAGCCTCTGACCGTCACGGCCCACTCCGGGCCGTGTTTTTTTAGGAGGGATACAAAACGGCCCAGGCATTAAGCCTCGGTCGTTTTGTGGTGCGGACGGCGGGACTTGAACCCGCATGACCTTGCGATCGCCACCCCCTCAAGGTGGTGCGTCTGCCAATTTCGCCACGTCCGCGTATTTGATTCGCAACTGGTCGTATGTTAGTCGATGACGGTCTTTCTGGCAACCCCCACGTAAAGGACTTCGTCCCACGTGGCGCGGCCTCAAGCGAACTTGCGGTCCCGGCCGACGACGACCTTGAGCTTCTGGGGCACGATCTCGATCTGGAGCCGGGTGCTGGAGAAGCGGACCCCGTCGCGGATGACCGCGAACGGCCGCTGGTGCGCGATGTCCAGGCGGCGCACCGGTACGACCGTGGGCGGCGAGGGCGCGACTTCGGGCCGGAAGAACCTGGAGAAGAACCCCTGTCGCGAGACGGGGCTGATGACGGTGTCGAGATAGCCGTCACGAGGCGAGCTGTAGCCACCCTCGCCGACAGCGCCGGGGTCGAGGGCGTCGAGGTTGCAGACCCGGACGCAGTGGGTCTTGGCGGGCACGACGGCGTATTGGCCGTTGCAGGAAACGGAGGCCGCCGTCTCGGGAATCTCGACCGAGGAGAGGAACCAGTGATCATTGATGCGGCCGAGGTCCACCTTGTGGATAACCCGACGCGAAAGGACGTTGCAGGACTCGATGTCGGAAGCGACGCCCAACAGGGAGGCGATACGGTGCGGCCCCTCCCCGACGGGGATGAGCCCCAGCGCGACGTCGAAATCGCCCAGCACGTCCACCAGCTTCGAGACCGTCTCGTCGTTGCCGACGGCGACGACCGTCTCGCAACCGCGAGAGACGGCGTCGGCGACGATGTCACGGATGTCCTTGAACATCGTCAGGCGCTCGATGCGCCCGGACAGGCCCAAATCCGTAAGCCGGGCCTCAAGACGCGCCAGGAGGCGCTCATGCTCGCGGTCGGTCACGAAGCTGTCGTAGACGTAGGTGTACACCGCTTTCGGGTCAGGGTTTCCGAATCGACGCCGAGGGGAAGTCCCTCTAGCGGGCGGGGGTCAGGACTTCCTCGATCTTCTTCTCGCGGGCGGTCTGGGCCGAGCGGGCGGCGGTCAAGGCGGCGGCTTCCGCGACGTTGGCCTCGGAGCCGATGACGAGCTGGCCCTTCATGGCGGCGCCGGGCGAGACCGTCAGCACCTTGGCCTGGATGTCGCCGTAGACGCGGGCGGTCGAGGTGAGCTCCAGGCGCTCGGCAATCCTCAAATTTCCGTGCTGCTCGCCCGAGATGGTGGCGTTCCGGGCGCTGACGTTAGCGGTAATCTTGGCACCTTCGCCGACAAAGAGATCTTTTTCCGTCGAGATGGAGCCGGAAACGGCACCCTCGATGCGAACGTTGCCCTGGGAAACGAAATCGCCCTCGACCCGGACCGAGGGGGCGATGACGGTCTCGGTCTCCTGGGCGCTGGGCGTCACCGGATCTTTCTCGTTCTTGAACATACAAGTATGAAAGTTATGGGGTCGCTAAATCGAGCTTATCTTATCACGGCTTTTTGGCAAGGGGAAACGTGACCGAGAAGATCGTCCCCTGCCCCACGCCGGCGGACTCCGCCCGGACGTGGCCGTGCTGCATTTCGGTCAGCGTCTTCACGACGTAGAGGCCCAAGCCGGAGCCGCCCTGGTCGGAGATGAAGTGCCCGCGCTCGAACTTCCGGAAGAGGTGGGCCAGGTCGGCGGCGGACAGGCCGACGCCGGTGTCGGCGACCTTGACGATGGCCTCGGATTCCGTGGCTTCCACGGTCACTTTGATCGAGCCGATCTCGGTGTACTTCATGGCGTTGTCGATGACGTTGAAGATGATGTGCTTGACCTTGTTGGGGTCGACGTGGACCAGGACCGGCCGCCGGGCCGGACAGTTGAAGCCCAGCACCAGGCCCTTGCGCTTCATCGGCGCGCCGAACTCCTCGACGATGCCGGCGACGATCTCGTCTAGGGCGACCGTCTCGGTCTGGAAGCTGATCTTGCCGGCCTCGAGCATGCCGAGGTCGAGGAAGGTCTCGACGGCGTTCATGAGGCGCGACAGCACGTTGAGGTTCATGGCGAGCGCCTCGTGCTGCTTCTCGTTGACCGGACCCAGGTCGCCGTCGCGCATCATGGTCAGGTAGCCGCGGATGCCGCCGAGCGGCCCCCGGAGCTGGTGCGCGGCGACGGAAAGCATGGTGTTCTTCAGCTTGTCCAGCTTCTGCAGATCCTCGTTCTTGCGTTCGAGGTCGTCGCGCGACTTCTGGATTTCCTCACGCTGGCGTTCCTCGTTCAGGAAACTCCGGACCATCGCGAAGCCCAGGACCAGCATGACCAGGAACACGACGAGGTTCAAGACCAGATCCCTCAACGAGCTGGATATGATCACCTTCGCCAGCAAAGTCGCCAGAATGCCCAGTAGCAACAGTTCGACCACGACGAACCGGACCCTCAAGAACTCGTGTCGGATGATGGCCCAAGAGACGCCGATGACGAAAAAGACGGCGGAATAAATGCCGAGGCGAAACCAGGCCGCCGAAATATAGTTCTGCAGGAACAGGTTGACTGTCAGCATGATGACCGCCGACAAGCCCATGCCCACGGTCACGGACGTGATCTGGGCCCTTTGCGACGGCGGCGTCAGGTGCCGAGCCCGCAAGAGCATGACGCCAGGAATCGCGAAATACGCGATGATGACGAGGACGTAAAAATAGAAACCGAGTCCTGGCACGAACCTGACCTCATCAGCACTGGAAATAAACACTTGGGCCAAAACCCAGGGCGTGTAAGACAGGATTGCAAGGACGATGGCCGGCAAAAGGTACTTGGACAAAGCTTGAGACTTGATTTTCCGATTGATGAAACTGGCAATGAACAGGGAGATGAACCCGGCCGCCAGCATGGCCGAAGCGAAATCGGTGCGCAATAGGGCGGCCCTGGCATCGGGAGTGAAAAACGACACGTTTTCCAGGTAATTGGCGATCATCCAGAAGACCGCGAACAGCACCCAGGTGAAGAACAGGCGATTGACCTGGTTGCGCGGGTCGTGCACCAAAACGACGCTGCCCAAAAACAGCATCAGGAAGGTCACGAAGAGGAAGATGCCTAGGCCGAACATATGACAATCATATCACACGACAAAAAAAGCGACGCACTATGGCGCCGCTTGAGGCGAATCTTTCGTTTCCCTGCCGTGGCTATCGAATTGTGACCCGTTCCGGGTTTTCCACTCCCGCCAAGACCCCGTTATTGAGGCTGGCCGGGTCGGGAAAGTAACCCGGTATGACGCGATACACGCGACCTGAACATCCAATCTCCTTGACGCTCAGGAAGAGTCCCAGTTCGGCGTCGAAGACGGTGATGTCCGGCGGCGGATTGACGGCAATCGGCCAACCGCGGGGGTCAACCAAGCCGCCTTGGCGCAAGACGCCGAAGAGCGGGCCTTCGCGCAGGACTTGCGTCTCCGGATCCCGGAAGAACGTCCTGGGGCCGGATCGGAACAGGTGGACGTAGTCGTCGACCGCGAAAACCTCGTGCCAGCGATGGTAGCCCGGAATGCGCAGGCCAAGCATGATTTGACGCTTGCCGGCGACCCAAGCCGCCTCGATGACCCTAATGATCAGGGCCCGACCGACGGATCCCATCTCACTTGGACGAGCGGACAGGTTCACGCCGAAGACCACGTCGCCGTTGGGATCGCAGACCCCTCGATAGCGGCCCTCGCCGGAAGTCTCCCACCAGGTCCTGATGGGCTTGTCCCTGATGGCGACCGACCAGACCGAACCGAGGATTTCCCCGGTCGCGCGACTGACGGCCACGAAGTTCCCGAAGGGGTACGTCGCAATGCGGTCCTGGAGCATGTCGACCGTGGCGGCCGACTCCTCGCCCCACGATTCCACGTCGATACGATGGCAGGGTTCCGCGTCTTCGGGACGAGCCAGGCGAATGTAAAAGAGCGGTGATGGCGGTAAACTCAACATCTCGACTCTCCGTTTCTGCCGATCTCCATTGAACGGCTTTTCTTGCTTATCATGACAGGGCCTGAACCGTCAAGACGGGCCAATTGACAAAAACCCGCTTTAATGCGAAATTTCAGGCGGTCCTTTCCACCTCCCAAGGAGTCCAGTCATGAAAAATGACATCCAAAGCTTCCTGAACCAGCGGGGCACGAAAGCCCCTAAATCGCGTCGTCCAGCTTGGCTCCACCGGGAGTTCTGGACGCGCGCCGTCCGGCTCCTGGCCCTGCCGACCCTAGCCCGAAGGCAAATCCGGAAACGCGGACCCGAAGAAACCCGCGCCTGGCTGAACCGGACCATCGGAGAAACGCTTTACCTCGTCGACGAGCGCTACACGCCGTCCGCTGGTGAGGTGCTCCGACACGGCTTCATCTACCTGCCGGGCGGCTGCGCCTGGGCCGTCCAAGGTCCAGGCTGCGCCTTCTGCGAGTTCCAAGGGCCCATCGAGAAGCTGGTCGGCGGACTGCCGATCAGCCACTCGGAGTTCCTGGCGCTCTTCCGAGCCGGCTTCGCCACCATGCGGAACGTCGACGTCGTGAACGTCTTCACGGCCGGCTCGTTCCTCAACCCCGGCGAGATCCCGGCCAAGACGCAACTGGCCATCGCCCGCGCGGTCGCCCGAACAATGGCCACGACCTTGCGGGTCGAGGCCCGAACCCAGTACGTCGTCCCCGAGACCGTGGAACCGTTGGTCCAAGCGCTCTCTGATTCCGCTCGCCTGGACGTCGCCCTCGGTCTCGAGACCCAGGACGACTACCTGCGGAACGTGGCCCTGCGCAAGGGCATGAGCCGGGAGAGTTTCCGGCTGGCCGTCCAGATGCTCAACCGCTTGGGCGCCCGGGCCTCGGCCTATGTCATGCTCATGCCGACGGACATGGAGGAAGGCTACGCCGTCCGGGAGTGCCTCGACACCATCCGCTTCGCCTTCGAATGCGGCGCGGACGAAGTCCTGCTCCAAGCCCGCTATAGCCAGGATTCCACCGTGACCTGCCCGAAGCTCTGGTCCATCGCGAAAGTGCTGAGCGAGACCGCCACTCTCGGGCCCGTCACGCTCGGCAAATGGGAAGGCGAACTGCCGGAGCCCAAAGTCTGGCCGACGAACTGCCCCAAGTGCACGCCGGCATTCATGGCTCGAATCGAGCAATGGCGTCAGAGCCTGAACCCAGGACTCGTCGCCGACGGGAATCTCCCGAAGTGCGACTGCCGCCGGGCCTGGGAAGAATCCCTGACCCGAACGGCACCGCCGTCGAAGAAGCGCCTGCCGATCTTGCGCTAGACTGCAGCCTCTGCGGGACCAGAAATGGTCCCGTTTTTTCTTTGTCTACTAGTTTTAGAGATGAAAAAACCGGCGCAGGGGCGCCGGTGAGCTAGAGTCTCTCGTTTCGATCAAGGATCGAGCTTAGTGCCTCCAGGCAGGAAGCCGGTCGCCTGGCCGGTGCGGTCGCAACAACTGCCGCGCCAGTTGGAACTGCAGACGATCCCGGAGCCGCTGTGGCTGAAGACCGGGACGTTGGAGGGCTGGCCGTCCGGCATCCGAGCACAGGTGTCGCCGGGGCAATCCAGGTCCAGTTCCTCCAAGCGGACGAGCCGCTGGGGATGGGTCAGGATGATGACGGCGGCTTCGAAAGTCCCCAGACCGTACTCCCAAGCGTTGAACTCGATCTCCCGAGCGGCGAGACCGCGATGGAGCCGGCCGATTTGAGCGGCGACGATCAGGATGTCGCCGGGCTGTTCCTGGGCGATGAGCGCCAGGGCCTGGGCCGACCGTTCGGCCCGACAGAGTCCGGGGATGACCTGACTCTCGGCCGACTGGTTGTTGAACTCCTGCGTCGCGCCGAGCACCCGGAAGGCATGTCGGACGGCGCGTCGGTAACGTTCGACCGGGTCAGCGACCTCCGGGAAGATCCGGACAGCCAGACCGTCGACGGACGGCACGGCGAACCAGCCTTCGGCTCCGGGCGGGAGTTGGGGCAAGCCCCGTTCGACGTAGGCCAGCGCCTGGATCGGCGAGAGGCCGAAACGCCAGACGAGATGGCTGATCTGCTCGGTGAGCGGCCGGGGGCCACCGTATTCCGGCGGATAGTCGAAGACGAAGCGATTTCTCTGCGGAGTTTGCATCTCACACCTCATTTCAAACCTCGAAAGGAGGCTCACATCAAAAGGACTGCTCTTAGGTAAACATGAAAAAACCGCCCAGTCAAATGACCAAGCGGCTCTTCATATCAACTTTTCTTCATATTCACATTTCCTCCGGCGCTTCGATGCCAATCAGAGCGAGGCCGTTCTTGAGGACCAGGGCGGCGGCGGCGATGATGGACAGGCGGACGGCGCGATCCTCGGGCGAGGCGTTCAGCACCTGGGCGTTCTCGTAGAACGCGGCGAAACTCTTGGCCACGGCGTAGAGGTGTTGAGCAACGAGACTGGGGCGGAACGACTCGGCGGCATCGCGGACGACCTCAGGCCACTTGGCGATGAGAAGCGCGAGCGACTTCTCCTCCGACACTTGCTGGCGGCCCTGATAGGCCGGTGAGGGCGGCTCGCCCCCGGCATGGCGGATGATGCTCTTAATCCTGGCGTGCATGTACTGGAGGTACGGGCCGGTCTTGCCGGTGAAGGCCAGCGAGGCCCGCGGGTCGTAGTTCATGTCGGTCGTGATGTCGACCTCCAGGAAATAGAACTTCACGGCCGCCATGGCGACCTGGTGGGCGCGGCGAATCATCTCGTCGTCGGTAATGGTGACGTGACGCTGTTTGATTTCCAGCGCGGCGTCAGTCTCGAGCGCGGAGACGAGGTCGTCGGCGTCGGCGACGGTGCCCTCGCGCGACTTGATGCGGCCGCCGAGCAGGTTAACGTAGCCGTAGGAGAGGTGCGTGAGCTTCGAAGCCCAGGGGTAGCCGAGCAGTTCGAAAATCTTGAAGAGCTGCTGGAACTGGAGGTTCTGCTCGTTGCCGACGATGTAAGTCAGCCCGTCCAGGCCGTGCTCCTCGACGCGTTTCTTGGCTAGGTATAGGTCCTGGGTGATGTAGAGACTGGTGCCGTCGGATCGCAGCACGACCTTGTCCGGCAGGCCGTACTTCTCGAGCCGGGCGACCACGGCGCCGGTCGCGTCCTTCTCGAAGACGCCGCGCCGGAGCCCCTCCTCGACGATCTCCTTGCCGTGGAGGTAGATGTCCGACTCCTTGTATTCGACGTCGAAATGGACGCCGAGCTTACGATAAGTCTCGTGCTGGCCCGCCTCGCACCAGTCGTTCATGGTCTGCCAGAGCTTCCGGGTCTCGGGCTCATTGGCTTCCCACTGGCGGATGATCTCGTGAGCTTCCTCTTCCAAGCCGGGCGTGCCCTTCTTTTCCTCCTGGCTGTACCTGACGTACCACTTGGCGACGAAATGGTCCCCTTTCAGGCCGCTGGACTCGGGCGTGGAACCTTCGCCCCAGCGCCGATAAGTCACCATCGACTTGGCGATAGGCAGTCCGCGGTCGTTGAGCAAGAGCGCCCGGATGATCTGATGGCCCTGGGAGGCGAGCAGACCGCAGATGGATTCGCCAAGCAGGCCGTTCCGGATGTGGCCGATGTGCAAGGGCTTGTTGTTGTTGGGGCTGATGTACTCGACCATCAGCTTCTCGGGCTGGTCCGAGGTCGAGCGACCGTAGGACTCCCCCGCTTCGAGCGCGGCGGCGACGGTGCCGGTGATGAGCTCTTCGGCGGCGAGGAAAAAGTTTAGGTACGGGCCCGTGGCCTCGACTTTAGTGAAGATGGCAGGCAGGGCCAGCTTGGCGGCGAGGTCGGCGGCGATCTTGGGCGGTGCCGTCTTCAGGGACTTGGCAAGCTGGAAGCACGGGAACGAGAGGTCGCCGTTGATGAAGTCCTCGGGATAAACGAACGCGGCCGCGAAATCGAGGTCGACAGGGGTTTCGCCGAGGGCCGCCCGGAGCGCGGACTCGGCCTCTTCCTTGATCAGATCGATCAAATGCATGCGCCATTATGTCATTCCGAGCTGTCAGCGAGGAATCGCTTGAGCCACTTACTTAGCCTCAACCCTCACGAAACCACGTTTACCTTTCTGAATAACTGACCCCTCGGCAACCTTGACAAGCGGGTCGGCGGCCACGATGCCGTCTACCTTCACGCCGTTCTGCTCGATCAGCCGACGAGCCTCGGTCTTGGAGACGGCGAAGGCTTCGGCCACGACTTCGGCGAGCGGCCGGCCAGCGGCCTTGAGGACCGGCATGTCGTCCGGAATTTCCTTGTTCTTGAAACGGGCGACGAAATTTTCGGCGGCGGATTTGGCGGCCTCGGCGCCGTGGTAGAGCGCCACGATGCGCCCGGCCAGGCGAGCCTTCACGTCGCGGGGGTTCTCCCCCTTCATCAGCTTGGCGTTTTCCGCGTTAATCTCCTCGGGCGAAAAGTCGGCGGCGAGATCGAGCCAGTTCGGCAGGGCCGCGTCCGGGATCGACATCGTCTTGCCGTACATCTCGTCGGCGGAATCGTGGAGGCCGATGTAGTTGTCGAGCGACTTCGACATCTTCTTGACGCCGTCGGTGCCGACCAGGATTCGCGAGACGATGCAGTCCTGCTCCGGCTCTCCAAGGCGCCGGGCCAAATCGCGGCCGGCGAGCATGTTGAACTTCTGGTCGGTCGCGCCGAGCTCGACGTCGGCCTTGAGGTCGATGGAGTCCTGGGCCTGGAGCATCGGGTAGAGCAGCTCGTGCATGTGGATGTCGGTGTGCGACTGCAGGCGCTTGCTGAAGTCGTCGCGCTCGAGGATGCGAGCGACGGTGAACTTGGCGCAGAGCGAGATGAAGTCGGCGGCGCCCATCTTCCCGAGCCACTCGGAGTTGTAGCGGATCTCGCACTTCTTGAGGTCGAGAATGCGGCCGACCTGCTGAAAGTAGGTCTCGGCGTTCTTCTTGATTTCCTCGGCGGAGATCATCGGCCGGGTCTTGGACTTGCCGGAGGGGTCGCCGATGAGGGCCGTGAAGTCGCCGATGATGAAGACGACCTGGTGGCCGAGGTCCTGGAACTCGCGCAACTTGCGGAGGACGACGGCGTGGCCGAGATGGAGGTCCGGGCGAGACGGGTCGGCGCCGAGCTTGATGCGCAGGACCTTGCCCGAGGCGAGCTTCTTCTCGAGCTCCGCGCGGACGATGACTTCCTCGACCTGGTAGGACAAGAGGTGCTCGATTTTTTGGGCGTCAGTCAGGGCTTTCATATAAACGTATATTAGCGATAAAGACTGACTAATTCAAGCTAAACAAAAATCCCCTCCGATCGGAGGGGAAACTGACTAGGCGGACGGAGGGAGCGGCTTGAGGCCGGGGAAGCCCTGTTCCCGGGCGAACTCATCAAGCGTGTTCAGAGCCAGGCATTCCTCTCGGAAAAAGAACGGTCTCATGTCGCCGCGGAGCACTTGGCCCCGGCGCGCGACCCAGCTAAGGTGCCTCACCTCGAACTCGCCTTCGAAGAAGTGGACTGCGAGACAGTACGGGCGTTCCCTCTCATCGGGGCGATAGTAGGCATGCACGTTGATTTCGCCGCTGCGAATCTGGGCGCGCAGGTAACAATGGCGAGTTCCTTCTTCGTAGAAGGAAGACAGCGGCTGGCCCCAACACTTAGCCTCCACAATCACCAGGAAAGGAATTTTCCGCACGCCTTCGGACAGGCGGTCTCGCTCGTTCCACACGAGCTCGCGAAGAAATCGAGCCACCGCGTTCTTGCGACGAAACGCGACGTAGCGGATGGTGGCAAAAAACCCGATGACAAAGGCGGTGACGAAGATGGCAATGTGCATTGTGTCCTCCTAGGCCTATTCTTAGCACCGAAATCACGCCTCGTCAAGAGTGCCCAGCCCAAAATAAAACCCCTCCGATTGGAGGGGAAGACTCGCTAACAATGCCGAGAGTTGTACGCCACGATCTTCGAGAAGCCCTGCCGCCGGACGTAGGTGTCGAGCTCCATCAGGAAATGGATTTGGCTGATGTCGTAGTCCCGGCAGGGCGGACGGTAGTCCCAAGCCAAGCGCCTGGAATCGAGGCGGACTTCGAGGCTCAAGGGCAGGACGGCCCGCTCGCTCTCGTAATAGGACTCCACAGACAGACGGCGTCCGTCGAATACGGCTCCCAGGGTACCACGGTAGGCCCCGCGGCTCGGGAGCTCGGACCGGCGGAACTCGGCGGAATCGACCGCCAATCGCTTGCCTCGGACAGCTTGAAGGATCGAGTCCAGAACCTGGTTCTGGCGGTACTTCCGATAGGACCGGATGGCCGGGACGACGATCGTCAGTACGATGGCGCTGATGAAAAGGACGATGACAGTGTTCATGCTGCCTCCTAGGCGACATCTAACCGCCAAAAGCGCCGGAAGTCAAACAAAAACCCCTCCGATGGGAGGGGAAACTGGCTGACGCTAGCTCTTCATCTTGCAAGGCAAGAGACTCTTGAGACCGCGGCGGCAGGCGTAGAAGTCCAGTGACCGCAGGACCTTGGCCTCCCGGCCGCAGAGCATCTTGGGCGGCTCCACGGACCATTCCAGGCGCCGGTCATCGAGGTGGATGATGAGGCGGTGGGGCTGGTTGGCCCAGGCGGCGTTGAAGTAGGCGTTCACGATCAGCTGATGGCCCCCGAAGGTGCCGGTCAGCGTGCCTTGGTAGAACCCCTGGCCCGGCAACAGGGACTCGCCGCACTCGGCGAACGAGACCTCCAGCGTTCCTTCGATGAGGGCGCCATCGATTCGCATCAGGGCTGTGCGCTTGCGGAAAGCGCACATATACCGATGGAGACCGTAGGACACGGACGCGAGCAAGACGACGACGATGAAAATGAGCATGGTTTCCTCCTGCTTGAATCTAAGCACCAAAAGCCCGCCGTGTCAATATGGCGGGCTGTCTCTCTTTAGGCTAGTTTGGCGAGACCTTCGATTATCTTGCGAAGCTCCTCCTTCTTTTCGGCGAGCGAAGCGCGAGCTTTCTCGACGACGGGCGCGGGGGCGCGAGCGGCGAAGTCCGGGTTGGCCAGCTTAGCTTCCTGGCTGCGAACGTAGTTTTCCAAGTTCTCGCGCTCCTTGGTAAGGCGCTCGCGCTCCTTGGCAGCGTCGACGAGGCCGGCGAGCGGCAGGTAGATTTCGACACCGGCGGCGTTCGTGGCGGCCGCATCCTGGGGCTTCTCGCCCTTAGCCGCAACCGTGACGTTCTCGAGCCGGGCGAGCATCTTCACGACGGCCAAGTTGTCCTTGATGAGCTTGGTCTTAGCTCCGGCTACCAGAACCGCGTCCACGCGCTTGGCTGGCTCCACCTTGTACTCGCTGCGAAGATTGCGGATGGCGGTGACGACGGCCTGAATGTCAGCAAAAGCCTTAACAGCCGGACGAGCGGCCATCTTCGGCCACGACTCGATCATCAGGAACTTCTTGCCCTTGCTGTCGCCGGTGAAGTTGCCCCAGATGGCCTCGGTGACGAACGGCATGAAGGGATGCCAAAGCTTCAAGATGTTCTCCAGGGCGAAGAGCAAAATTTTGGCCGTCGTGTCGCGAAGCTTGGGGTCCTGCATCTGGATCTTGGCGATCTCGAGATACCAGTCGGCGAACTCGGTCCAGGTGAAGTCGCGGAGCGTCTCCCCCGCCGGCGAGAAGTCCAGGCGGTCGAGATGGGCGGTCGCAGAACGGACGGTCTCGGCGAGACGAGCGAGAATCCATTTGTCGGCGAGCGTCTTCGGCGTCGGCATGACCTTCACGCGACGCACGGCGGGCACCGAGGTCAGGACGAAGCGGCTGACGTTCCAGAGCTTGTTGGTGAAGTTGCGGTAACCGGCGATCTTCTCGTCCCAAATCTTGGAGTCCGCGCCGGGTGCGGTGCCGATGACGAGCGAGAGCCGGACGGCGTCGGTGCCGTACTTGGCCGAGACCTCGAGCGGGTCAATGCCGTTGCCGAGCGACTTCGAGAGCTTGCGACCCTGCTCGTCGCGGACGAGGCCGTGGAGATAGACCTTCTCGAACGGCACCTCCTTCATGGCGTAGGTCGTCATCAGGATCATGCGGGCGACCCAGAACGGCAGGATGTCGTAGCCGGTCTCGAGGACCTGCGTCGGGTGGAAGCGCTTGAGATCGGAAGTCTGCTTGGGCCAGCCGAGCGTGCTGAAAGTCCAGATGCCCGAGGAGAACCAGGTGTCGAAGACGTCGGAATCCTGACGCAGTTCCTTGGAGCCGCACTTCGGGCACTTCTTGGGCGTGGTCCGGCTGACGATGACCTCGCCGCACGCGCAGTACCAGGCGGGGATGCGGTGGCCGTACCAAATCTGACGGCTGACGCACCAGTCGCGCAGGTTCTCCATCCAATGGAAGTAGGTCTTGGCCGAGCGCTCCGGGAGAATCTCAATGTCCCCGCTCTTCACGGCCTGGATTGAGAGTTCCTTGAGGGTCTGGCCGCGGCCGGGGATCTTCTTCTTGACGTTGATGAACCACTGGAGCGAGGTGAGCGGCTCGACGGCCGTGCCACAGCGGTAGCAGACCGAGAGATTGTTCTGGATATCCTCGACTTTGACGATGAGCCCCTGGGCTTCGAGGTCCTTCACGAAAGCTTCGCGCGCCTCGAGCACGGTCTGGCCCGCGTACTTACCGGCCGCAGGCGTCATGCGCCCGTCCTCGCCGATGACTTTGATGTACGGCAGTTCGTTCTTGTCGGCCATGCGCGAGTCGACGGCGGAGTGCGCCGGCGTGACGCCGACGAGACCGGAACCGAAAGCCGGGTCGACCTCGCGGTCGCCGATGAAGCGGATGGTGAGGGGCTTGGTGCCGGCCCCCCAGTTCAACTCGAAAGACGTGCCGATCTTGTCCTTATAACGGGGGTCGCTGGGGTTGGCGGCGAGGCCCGTGTCGCCGAGCTTGGTCTCGGGGCGAGTGGTGGCCACGACGTACGGGCCGTACTTCAAGTGGTAGAGCTTGGCGGCCTGTTCCTGGTACTCGACTTCGTCGTCGGCCAGGGTCGAGGCGCAACGCGGGCACCAGTTGACGACGCGCTCGCCGCGGTAGGCCAAGCCGTCCTCGTACATCCGGACGAACATCTCGCGCACGGCGGCGGAGCGTCGAGAGTCGAGCGTGAAGCATTCGCGCGACCAGTCGCAGGACGAGCCCATCTTGCGGATCTGGCGGCGGATGGTGTCGCGTGACTCCTCGACGTAGGCGTCGACGCGCTTCAGGAACGCCTCGCGGCCGAGGTCCTGGCGGCGCTTGCCTTCCTTTTCGGCAATCAGCTTCTCGACTTTAGTCTGGGTGGCGATGGCGGCGTGGTCGGTACCCGGCAGCCACAGGGCAGCCTTGCCGCGCATGCGCTCGAAGCGAGTCATCAGGTCCTCGAGAGCCAGGCCCAAGGCGTGGCCGATGTGCAGGACGCCGGTGGCGTTCGGCGGCGGCATCATGATGGTAAAAGGTTTCCGCTTCTTGCCGCCCGGCAGCTTGTCGGGGTTGAAGTAGCCGCTCTTCTCCCAGCGCTTATAAATGCCGTCCTCGACTTTTGAGGCGTCGTAGGCGGTGGCCATGTCAATTTTTGGAGCTTTGAGTTTCTTCAGAGATTTGGGCATATGGAGGCATCTTAGGCCGAAAAACCGAGGCTTTCAAGGGGCGACGGGCCGTTGACAATTTCGGCCAAGGGCTGTAACAAGAGGCTAGGTGTTCTTTGAAAGGAGAGCTGACATGAAGGAATTGGCTGATCAAACCGCATTGTTCTTCGGCTGTACGCAACTGACCGTGAATGGCCGAAACCGCCAACTGCCCCTAGCCACGACGCGCTTGGGCCCCGATTGGCTGGTGCCTGCCATCGCCGAAGCCGGTTACCTGACCGAAAAAACCGGCGGCTTCAAAGTCGACGTCCGCCCCGCCGTGGCCACGGTCCAGTTCCTGATGAGGGACGTCCGCCTGGGCCGGGTCATCGACCACAGCTACGACCTGCACGCCGAAGAGCAAATCCGCCTCATGGCCAAGCTCCGAGAACTCGGTGGCTTGGATAAGGACGCCGAGTGTTGCTGCTCGGCCATCCTGCTCGGCGACGGCCCCTTCGATCGAATCGGAGCCGGCAGTTACCTGGCGGTGGAAGTGGAGCTCCGGGGGCTCAGTCCGTACAGCGCCAAGACCCCGGCGCAACTGGTCAAGGAGCTCGGGGAGTGGTACGCGCGGGAAATCGGCGCCGAGTTCATCTCGGTCGAACCGATTCTCGCCAAGACCGGCCGGACGATTTACGTGACCGCCACGTTCTCTGGCGCCTTTCTCGATGCGGCTCAGGCACGAAAGTTCCGAGTCATCGACGCTTGGCGCAACCAAGCCACCGACGACACACAAGGTCTCTGGTCGGGCATCCAAGCTTCGGCCCTCGCCTTCGGCCAGGACCTCGAAGCCATCGAAGCCGCCGTCCGAGCCAGAGCTTTCTGCCCCATCGGCCACAACGGTCGGCTGAAGGCGGAATACGTCGTCAAGGGACTGGATGTCGAGGCCAAGCTGACCACCGGCTTCCCAGTCTCCCTCGAATACGAAATCCCCGAACGGGCCAAGTCCAATCTCGGAGTTGCCGGCATCGCTGATGCCAGTGACCTCGCCGCCGTCATCGCCGCCGCTGGACTGGCCGCGGACTTCGCCGGAATCCTCTGGCACCCATAGCCGCGCCAGCGCGCCTCTCGTACTTGCTCCCAACCCTGGGAGCTTTTTTGTTGGCAACCGAAAAGCCGCCCTGCACCGTATGGTGCAGGGCGGCTTTTTTCGATTCTACTTGTGGGCTTACGACTTGAGCGCCGAGTCGATCATCTGCTTCACGGTCTCGAACGGCAGGGCGCCCGGGATGAGCTGGGCCTGGCCGCTCTTGGAGATGACGAACGTGCCCGGGGTGCCGTTCACGCCGGCCGCTTCGCCGCCCTGCTCATCAGCCTGGACGAGCGAGGCATACTTGCCGGACTCGAGGCAGTTCTTGAACTGGGTCGCATTGGCGACACCGACGGATTTGGCGTAGGACTCAAGCTGGGCGATGGAGAGGCCATCGGCCTGGCTCGCGAACATCTTGTCGCCCATCTCCCAGAACTTGCCCTGCTCGGCGGCGCACTCGCCGGCTTCGGCGGCGTGCTCGGCATCCGGGTGGATGGAGCTAAGCGGGAAGTAACGATAGATCCAGCGGACCTGGCCCTTATAGGCGGTCATGACCTGATTCATCGTGTCGTTGAAGCGCTGGCAGTAGGGACACTGGAAGTCGGAGTACTCGAGCAGGGTGACCGGCGCGTTCACGTCGCCGCGGATGTGGTCAGCCTTGGTGATGGGGGGCGGCGGGGTGGTCGGGGCGGCGGGCTGAGCGGCCGTCGGCTGAGTCGGAGCGGCGACGGTGGGTTGAGCCGCCGTCGGCTGGTTGGCGCGGTCAAGCGAGCCGCCAAAATACTGGCCGAGGTTGGCACCCTTCCAGACCATCAGGATAAAACCGAGTGCGATGACGACCAAGGCGCCGACTAGGAAGCCGCCCCAGAATATCTGCTTGACGGTCAGGTGGAGCTTGAACCCGTGACCCTTGTCGAAATCGGCGTCGTGCGGAACTTTCACTTCGTCCATAAGAATAGAGAGAATTACGATTTTTTCTCTTTTGAATAAGGCTAAAGCTCGGGACTAGCGCATTGTAACGACCTTGGGCTCCGATGGCAAACCCCTGACGAAATTCATCCGGCGCAGGCGCAGGGCGTTCAGGATGACGGTGACCGAGGACAGGCTCATGGCGGCGGCGGCCCACATGGGGTTGAGCCGGCCGAAAGCGGCGAGCGGGATCATGGCGACGTTGTAACCGAAGGCCCAGAAGAGGTTCTCCCGGATGGTCCGGAAGGTGCGGCGCGAGATTTTCAGGGCCTCGACGACTTTCGCGGGGCTGCCGTTCACGAGGACGATGCCGCCCGCCTCGATGGCGACGTCGGTGCCGGTGCCGAGGGCGATGCCCAGGTCGGCGGCGGCCAAGGCTGGCGCGTCGTTCACGCCGTCGCCCACGAAGGCGACATGGCGGCCCACTGCCTGGAGACGACGAATCTCAGCCTCCTTGCCGTCCGGCAGGACGCCGGCGACGACTTCGGTGATGCCGAGCGTCCGGCCGACGCCCTGGGCGACTCGGGCGTTGTCGCCGGTCAGCATGACGACTTCGAGGCCGACTCGGCGGAGCGCGGTGACGGCGGGAGCGGCGTCGGGTTTCACGGTGTCGGCCACGGCCAGGAGGCCGATGACCTCGCCGGCGGCGCTCACGCGCACGACCGTCTTGCCTTCTGACTCCAGCCGTTCGAACGCCTCCATGACGCCCGGGCCGATCTTCAGGCGTTCCTCCGTGATGCGGTCGTTGCCGACGAAGACCGGCCGGCCCAGAATCGTGCCCTGGACGCCCCGGCCGGGAAAGGACCGGAAGTCGGCGACCGGCGGCAAGTCGAGGTCCCGGGTGCGGGCGGCGGCGAGGACGGCGGCGGCCACGGGATGTTCCGACTGGGCTTCGAGCGCGGCGGCGGGGGCCAGGACCTCGGACTCGGAGCGGCCGCCGAAAGCGACGACGTCGGTCACCACCGGACGGCCGACGGTGAGGGTGCCGGTCTTGTCGAAGACGATCACGTCGACGAGCTTGGCCCGCTCGAAGGACTCGCCGTTCTTGACGAGGATGCCGCGCGCGGCCGCGACGCCGGATCCGACCATGATGGCAACCGGGGTGGCGAGGCCGAGGGCGCAAGGACAGGCGATGACGAGGACGGCGACGGCGGGGATGATGGCCACGGCGGCCGAGCCGGACGCGAGCCACCAGCCGACGAAGGTGAGGACGGCGATCACGACGACGGCCGGGACGAAAATCCCGGAGATGACGTCGGCCAGGCGGGCGATGGGGGCCTTCTTGGCTTGGGCGTCGCGCACCAGCCGGACGATCTGGGCGAGAACCGTGTCCTCGCCGATTTTGACGACGCGGATGACCAGGGCGCCGGTGCCGTTCACCGTCGCGCCGTAAACGAGGTCGCCGGGCAGTTTCGCGGCCGGCAGGCTCTCCCCCGTCAGCATCGACTCGTCGACGGCGCTCTCGCCCGAGACCACCTCGCCGTCCAGCGGAATCTTGTCGCCGGGGCGGACCAGCAGGCGGTCGCCGAGTTTGACTTCGGCAATGGGCGCTTCGCGGCCGTCTTCATAGCGCGCCGACTTGACGCCCAGCTCGAGGAGCTTGCTCACGGCCGCCGAGGCGGCGCCGCGGCTGCGCTCTTCCAGCCACTCGCCCAGCAGGATGAGGGCCGTGACGACGGCCGCCGTCTCGAAATAGATGGAGCCCCTGGTGAAAAGGGCAACGGCGCTCGAGACCCAGGCCACGGTCGTGCCGAGCGAAATGAGCGTGTCCATAGAGGATGCGCCGAGGCGTAACTGGCGCCAGGCCCCGACGTGGAACTGCCGGCCCAGCCAGAAGGTGACGAAGGCCGACACGACCGCCTGGACATAAACCAGACGCCCGAGCATGGCCAGGACCATGACCGGCGCGGCGAGCGCCAGGGCCCACAGGGCGCGGCGACGGGCGACCTCAATCTCCTTACGTTCCAGCTCGTGATGCTGGTGCGCCGAAGTCGCGTCCATGACCTTATAGCCTTGGGCCACGATGGCCTCATGCAGGTGATGCTCGCTGGCCACGGCCGGGTCATATTCGACGGTCGCAGTGTGGGTCGCGAAGTTGACGCTGGCCTCCGAGACGCCCGAAACCTGGCGCAACGCCTTTTCGTTGCGGGCGGCGCAGGAAGCGCAGTGCATCCCGACGATGGTGAAGTTAGTCGTCTTCATAAGCTATGGCGTGACGATGAGGTGACCGGGATACATCCCCATGGAGCAGGTGAAGTCGTAGGTGCCGGGGTCTTTCGGCGTGAACCCCAGGACGTTCAGCGCTTGGTTGAGGTCCACTCCGAGGCCGAGGCGCGGGATGACGAGGCGGCTGCGGCAGCCGGTGCCGGGGCCCTCGATCTCCAGCCGGACCGGGACGCCGACCTTCACATTATAGGAGTCGCTGGGCTCGTAGGCCAGCGCGGAATTCCCGAGACGCATCCGAATGACTTGGACGCCACTCTTGAGCTGGACGTTCGGATCCGCGGCGAGAGCGGCGCTGGTCGCGGCGGGGCGAGGCCATTCCAGGCGGAAGCTCAGGAGCGTGAGGCCGCTCTTCAGGTTCCAGAGGCCGAGGATGACGACGAGCGCCCCGGCGAACCAGAGGAACCAGCGGCCGAAGCGCCCCTTGAAAGAAGCCGAGGCCCAACCCAAGGTCAGGAGCGCCGGGGCGGTGCCGAGGGCGAAAGCGACGAGCAGGAGCGCCGAGCGCGCGAAGCTCCCGGTCGTGAGCGCGTAGACCTGGAGCGACTGGGTGAAGCCGCAGGGCACGAAGAAGGTGGCGGCTCCCAGCAGGAACGGGGCGAGCGGATGCGACCAGGAATCGGCGGCGAAGATGCCGCGCGAGAGCGCCTTGGGCCAGCGCGGCAGGGCGGCCTTCAGCCAGCGCGGCACGAGACCGAGGATCCCGAGGCCGGCCGAGAGCATCATCAGGGCCGCCAGGATGATGAGGACGCCAGTCACGGCCGGGCTGGGCAGGAGGACCCGGCCGATGAGACCGAGCACACCGCCCAACAGGCCGTAGGAGATGATCCGGCCGGCGATGAAGGACGCCGTCGGCACGAGGCGGGCCGAGGCGCTCGCCCCCTCGCCCAAGCGCTCGCGAGCCTTGGCCGCGACCGCGAGCAGGAGGCCGCCGACGACGGCGAGGCACGAGGTGAGCGACGCGACGAGACCGAGGGCGAAGGCCGAGCCGAAGGAACTGGCCGCGCCCAGCCGAGCCGCCGCGCTGGACGGCACCAGCCGACCGAAGGCGAGGGCGGCCAGGGCGGCCACGCCGAAGAGCCAGACCAACTGGAGAAACTTCGGGCGAGGCGTGAGCACGACGGGCGCCGAATCCAAACCGCAGGCGCGGTAGTCGCAATCCTTGAGCGCGGCGTTGATCACCTTGAGCGAAGGCACCAGGCCGTCGCAGACGATCCGAGCGACGCCATTCGTGACGTTGACGTCGACGCGCGTCACGCCCGGCAATTTAGAGAGCGCCGCTTCGACGCGCAGTTCGCAGCTGTGGCAGGTCATGCCATCGACCCGGAACTTGAAAACTTCCATAAAGTCAAAATCAATGAGGAATCAGGTTGCTGAACGAGCCTGACGCCTCATTCCCGCTTCATGACGGTCAGCAAGACCGGTGGGCCGTTGTTGGTGACGACGGCCAGAGACAAGATTGGAAAATACGAAGACGAAATCAGAAAAGCCAGAAGGATGACCGGCAGGACAATGAGGGCCAGGAGGGCCGAAGCGAAAGCGAGGTCGGCCAGGACGCCGCTGAAGTCGGCGGCGTGGAGCGGGCAGACGAAACCCATCGGGCAATCCATCGGCAGCGCGCCCAGAGCGACGCCGGAAGTCATCCCGGACATCGGCATCATAAAACCAAAGGCCCAGCTCCAATGCAGGGTCAGGGCGAGGACGGCGGCAATGCCAATCAGGGCGAAGCGGCGTTTCATAACTGCGGTCAACATAACACCTCCAGAGCAAATAAACAAAAATAGCCAATTTTGAGGCTAATTTAAGCCTAATTGCACTAAGACTTGGGTTCTAGAGACATCAGCCAGACGCCCATCCGGGTGGAGGTCGAGGAAGCATCGACCGGCGCAACTAAACCGGCGAGCTGGCCGTCCGGCGAAATCGAGACGAAAGATTCCGGGCCGAGGTTCTCTCCGGTCAGCCACTCCCCCGCCTTGGTCAGGACATTCAGGAGGCGGACACGGGCCGGCGTGTCGGAAGAGCTCTCGACGAAAGCAATCTGGCTCGTCTGCGGCACGACGACGGGACCTCGCTCGTCTTGCGCATAAGTCTGGAGCACCGGCGTCGGATTCGTGCCGTCGGCCCCCATCGAATAGATGTCCCAGCTGCCGTCGGGCAAGTGCCGCTGGAAGTAGATTCGGGCGCCGTCATCGGACCAAGTCGGGCTTCGGTCGTCGGCCCCGCGCGTCAATTGCTTGATGCCGGTGCCATCCAGCCCGATGCTCCAGATGGTGCCGATCGTCTCGGACGACTTCCGGGTGGCGGGCGCGATGACTTCGAAGGTCACAACCGAGCCGTCGGGACTGATCGTCGGGCTGACGAGATTCTCGGGGCCGTCGTGCGAGGTCAGGCGGCGCGGATTTTCCCAAGCGTAATTCCGGCACCAGATTTCCAGGGTGTTCCGAGGTGAAGTCAGCCCCGAGTAGCAGAAGGCGTCGGCGTTGCGGTTCACGGGGCGACTGGCGGAGGCTCGAATCGACGTCGCGGAGTCAAGCTCGTGCGCGACCTGGCGCGTGGCGAGATCTAGGGCGAAGACGCGGTAGCCAGCGGGGTCGGTGGCGGAAATGACGAAGGAGCCGCTGTCGGCGAAGGCGGCCCCCAAGATCGCCCCGCGATCGGGATTGTCCCAAAGGAGCCGGGCGCCGTCGGCGCGTTCAGGTAACCCCTCGAGACGCGAATCGACCGGTAGCGTGGCGCTGGCTGACGACGGCGGCGTCACGATCTCGGGAGTGAGATCGGCGGGGCTGACGGGGACGGGCTGAATCCGGAAATACAGGAACCAAATCGCCGCCGCCAAGGCGAGGATGAGAACAGCCGTAATAATGCGCCAAAGCCACTTCATATGTAGAGCCTATCTCAGCAGGCCTTCCCGGCCCGTAATCGGCCTTTCCCGCCCGGACGTTGTGAAAACCTCGTCGAGATATCACTCAATATCGCTCCTCAGTTTTCGCAACGCCGAACGTGAAATCATCCGATTCCGGCTCGGAAACCCCTACTGGGATAGGCTCTGCCTTATTATCCCACCTGGACAGATAAGATTAAAGGGCGGAGCGCTGGGCTCCAAAAGACCTTGACCTTACCCGGCCTTATGGGGTAACTTATCTGGCGTAGCCTGCACGCTTAGCTCAGTTGGCTAGAGCACCTCGTTGACGTCGAGGGGGTCACAGGTTCAAGTCCTGTAGCGTGTACCATGCGAAAACACCGGTCCAAACCGGTGTTTTTGCTTGGGCAACTTATCCCCAAGCTAGGAACTTTCTATTAAGGCGGAAGTCTCGCCGCCATCCCCGGCTGGCGGTGGGGTCTTTATTTTCGGTATACTGACTTTGATATGACCTTCTCCGAGATCATCGTCGTCGTGCTGGGTCTCGTGCTTTTCGAGACCATCTCCTCCATCGACAACGCCGTGGTCAACGCCGACGTCCTCGCGACGATGTCGCAGAAGGCCCGCCGGTGGTTCCTGACCTACGGCCTCATCATCGCCGTCTTCGTGGTGCGCGGCCTCATGCCGCTCCTCATCGTCTACCTCTCGAACCCGGCGCTGGGGCTCGGCGGCGCCGTCACGGCCACCTTCAGCTCGAACCCGTCCGTCCGGCGCGCCATCGAGGCGCAGAAGCCGATCCTGCTCGCCGGCGGCGGCATGTACCTCGTCCTGCTCTTCCTCCACTGGATCTTCATCGAGATGAAGGAATACGCCTTCTTCCTAGAGCGCCACGTCCACCAGCGGTTCTCGGTCTGGTTCTACGCCTCGGCCTCGATCGTGCTCCTAGTCACGGTCTGGCTGACGATGCGGCATAACCCCATGATCGCCTTCGGCACCGTCGTCGGCTCGACCGCCTTCTTCATCACGAACGGCTTCAAGAAGAACGCCGAGGAGAAGGAGCGGCAGCTCACCCACGGCTCGCATCTCTCGGATGTCAGCAAGATCCTCTATCTCGAGGTGCTGGACGCGGCCTTCTCGATTGACGGCGTGCTCGGTGCCTTCGCCTTCACCCTCTCGGTGCCGCTCATCCTGCTCGGCAACGGCCTCGGCGCCTACGTCGTGCGGTCCTTCACCGTCCGCGGCATCAAGACCGTCAAGAAATACTGCTACCTCAAGAACGGCGCGATGTACTCCGTCGCCAGCCTCGGCGTCATCATGCTGGCGGAGTCGCTCGGCGCCCGCATCCCGGCCTGGCTGCCGACGGTCATCACCTTCGCCGTCGTCGGGCTGTTCCTGTGGCTCTCGGCCCATAAACTCAAAATTGACGGAAAAGCGCTGGAATCAGCGAAAAAAATCCCCGGCTGATGGCCGGGGGGGGCTTGCCCCGCACCATTCGGTGCGGGGTTTTGCTCTCACTTAAGTTCGAACAGGTCGAACAGGTGCCGAAGGCACTGGACGACGCGCAGGGTCGGGATGACGGGCATGGCGTCGAGGATGCGATCCCGGCTGTCGAAGCCGCGCGGCACGACGAGCGGCAGGACGCCGCAGTTATGGAACGCCCTGGCGTCACTCACGTTATCGGTGATCCCGACGGTGTTCTTCGGGGCGAACCCGCTCTCGGCGAGGACCCTCGGGAACTCGGCGTCCTTGTCGCGGATGCCGAAGCGCATCTCGCTGAAGAACATATCCGCGTCGTTCAGATCCCGCAGACGATTGATGCAGGAGGCCTCGTCGTAGACGGTGACCAGAACTTGCATGTGGCCGCGTTCCGCCAAGGTTGAAATCGTTTCGAGAGCGTCGCCGAAGAACGGGACGGGCAGTCCCCGCCCGAAGTCCTCCATGCGGACGACGCGCCGGGCGCTGTCCACGAGACAACCGCTTAAGCCGCCCCAGATGACCAGTTTCTGACTTGAACGTCCCATGTGAACTCTCCTTTCGGGTGGTCGGATGGAAGGAACCGGCGCCACCGTACGCCAAATAGGGCGGAAAGTCAAGGGTGACAGCCCGTTTTCAGGCCGGCGTGCCGTCCTTCCGACGACCGCCCAGGCCAGCCAAGTCACCCGGTAATTCGCTGCCCAGAGCGAGATAGAGTTCGGTCTCGACCGATTGCCCTTCGGCCGCCGCCAGGGCGAGGGCCGCAGAGCGGTGCATCCCCTCGATGATCACGACGTCGCCAGAATGCTCGATGCCGATGATGGTCGTCCGGCGCGGGAAGTCCCCTGCTAGCGCTCGAACGCCCTCGTGTTTCAGGATTTCGGGCCGCCGGACGATGTCGGCAAAAGCCGGCGTCGACCCAAGGTCGCCGTAAATGTTCTGGATCCAGCTGCGAAATGGCGCGCCGCGAAAAGTCGGCACCGCCACCAGTGGCTCCGTGACGCGATGGAGTTGCCAATGGCGTTCGGCCGGACGAGCTGGCGCGACCATGGTCCGGCGCCATTCCTCCCAAGAGCCGAAGCCGCGCTCGCGCGCGTGCGGGGCCCACTTGGAATTCTCGCCCTCGCTCTCGCGCCAGAAATCGAAAGCCTCCTCCCAAGTCAGGTCGCGGACGAAAATTAGATTTGGGTTGTTCATCCAGACAATCTTATCACGACGGCAACGTAAAAATCCCAGGCGCGCTGGGATTCTCACGTGGTAGGCCCGGATGGATTCGAACCATCGACCCGCACCTTATAAGAGTGCTGCTCTAACCAACTGAGCTACGGGCCCATACCGAATTTTTCGAACCGTCGAACCGCACCTTTCGGGAGCGTGCTGCTCCCCGCCAAAAGCTTCGCATTTGGGCGGGCCAGCCGCAATGGACCGCGGACGGTCCTTTGGGCTGGTAACCAACTGAGCCTCGCCCGCCATAATGGCCCAACGGGCCTTTAGGCGGGTACGGGCCCCAGGGTTCCACTCCCCGCCAAAAGCTTCTCATTTTTGCGGGCCCGCCGCAATCCCGTCCGATTGACCGAAGGTCTTTCGGCGGGTTTGGGCGGGTAGCCGGAAGTCTACCCCGAAGGCAACGCCGTCGGGCGACTGGACTAGTTGGCGCGGTCGGGACGGTTTTCCAGGAACCGGGCTACGGCACCCAAGACGGTGGCGCGGCGTTCGGCGTTTTGGTCAGTCTGACCGCTCGCTATTTGCTCGCGAGCGCCGTTGATTTGTATCTTGCTGATCTCGGCCCGAAGCGCCGTGGCCAAGAGCGGACGGAGGCTCTCCTCCAAGATGGTTCGATCAACCTGGGGGTATTCAGGAGCGAGGCTCTGGACGGCACTGGCGAGAAATGACTTGGCGCTGATCTCCGGGCCGGGAAACTCGGTCGTCGCGACGAGCGACTCGACGACGCCATTCACCGCTGCCGGAGCAATCTCAAACTCGAGTTCGTCCACAGAAGTAAGGCCCTCAAGTGGCGCGGTGACCTTGGTCGTCTCAGCACCGAACGCTTCCTGTTGGAAGTTTTCCATATAATAATGGCAGGCTTTAATTCTCTTAAAATTTAGCATAAAAATGCATTTTTGTCAAGATTTGCTATACTGCTTCCATGAAGAAAATCATCGTCCCCGAACACGAGGCCGGTTTCCGGCTCGACGCCTGGCTGGTCATGAAGCACCCCAAGGTTTCGCGCACCCAAGCCCAGAAGCGCATCAAGGCGGGCCTAGTCCTGGTGAACGGCAAGACCAGCAAGCCCGGGCAGGCACTCGAGCCCGGGGACACCGTCGAGGAACTGCCGAAACCGGTGGCGGAACCGGCCAAGAACGCCTTGGTTGAGCCTAAAATCGTCGCCGAAACCGCCGATTGGGCCGTGATCGAGAAGCCGCCCGGGCTCCTCGTCCACCCCGCCCCGAACCAGCAGACTGACACGCTCGTCGACTTCCTGCTGAAACAGTGGCCCAAGATCAAGAAAGTCGGCGACGCTCCTGAAAGGCCCGGCATCGTCCACCGCCTCGACCGCGAGGCCTCGGGTCTCATGGTCATCGCCAAGACCCAGAAGGCCTTCAAGTCCCTCAAGTCCCAGTTCCAGGAACACACCATCGGCAAGTCGTACCTGACGCTCGTCCACGGCAAGGTCAGCCGCGACACCGACCGCATCCTGACGCCAATCGGCCGAGTGAGCGGCATGGGCCGCATGGCCGCCCGGGTCCAAGCCAAGCCCGACGACAAGGAGGCCCGCTCGGAGTACGACGTCCTCGAGCGCTTCCCGCACGCCACGCTCGTCCGGGTGAAGACCGAGACCGGCCGCATGCACCAGGTGCGCGTCCACATGAAGTCCATCGGCCACCCGCTCGTCGGCGACAGTCTCTACGCCGCCGGCCACAAATCCTCCCCGTCCCTCGGCAAGTGCCCGCGCCTCTTCCTCCACGCCGAGACCCTGGCCTTCGACGACCCGGCGACGGGCAAACGGCAGGAATTCCAGGCCAAGCTCCCGAAAGACCTCAATGACTTCCTCCATGAACTCCAGAAAAAACACGCGAAAAAGTGAGCGGCACTATCCGGCCGTGATCCTCGGCGGGCTGGCCGGCTCGGGCAAGTCGACGGTGAGCTCGGCGCTCTCCAAGATTTTCGGCTTGCGTCGCGTCAGCGCCGGCGACACCTTCCGCGCCATCGCCAAGGAACAGAAGACGGAGCTGATCGAGTTCGGTCGCTACGCCGAAAAGCACCCCCAGATCGACAAGGAAATCGACAAGCGCCTGCTGGAAGAGGCCAAGAAGGGCGATGTCATCCTAGACGGCCGGGCCACCGCCTACCAAACCCGCCAGGCCCGCATCCCGGCCCTGCGCATCTTCCTGGACGTCGGCGAGGAGCAGAGTGCCAAGCGCGTAGCCAAGCGCGACGGCATCACGCCGAAAAAAGCCCTGGCCTATAGCCGCCTCCGGGAGCGGGAAATCGCCCGACGTCTCAAGAAGCTGTATGGCCTTGACACTTCGGACACCTCCAACTATGATGTGTGCATTCAAACCGACGGCTACACGCCTAAAGAAGTCGTCGGACTGATCGCCCAACTCGTCAAATATGCTCGAAGTTAAGCCGGGAATGACCGTCAAGGTCCACCAGAAAATCAAGGACGTCACGCCGAGTGGCGAGGAGAAGGAGCGCGTTCAGATCTTCGAAGGCATGATCATCGCCGTCCGCGGCGCTGGCACCTCGAAGACGATGACCGTCCGCAAGATCTCCAACGGCATCGGGGTCGAAAAGATCTTCCCCCTCAACATGCCGTCCATCGAGAAGATCGAGCCCATGAAGCAGGCGAAGGTCCGCAAGGCCAAGCTCTACTACATGGTCGACAACAAGAAGCGCCTGAAGGAAAAGACCTTCAAGAAGGCCTAGACTCGCAAACAACCCGCCTCACAAGGGCGGGTTTCGGTTTGTCCAAACTCATCTCTTGACAC